>WLWE01001087.1_pt1 | contig 21467 bp, 28 predicted proteins | sample 6718301 | NCBI WGS metagenome assembly WLWE01 (sample SAMN12718691, study PRJNA515312) | sponge metagenome | isolation source: marine sponge | host: Mycale hentscheli | place: New Zealand: South Island, Marlborough, Capsize Point | collected 2003-05-01 | reverse complement strand
ATTTAGGTTATTTAACATTTGGCATAGGCCATTTAATTACTGAAAAGGATCCTGAATATGGACAACCTATTAAAACAGAAGTTTCTGCAGATAGGGTTAATGAAGTATTTAATGCTGATGTACAATTATATATAAATGAAACTAAAAAAGTATTTCCAGATTTAGAATCTAAACCTGAAGCAATACAATTAGTGCTTGTTAATATGTGTTTTAATTTAGGTGCTCCAAGATTAAGTAATTTTAAAAAGTTTATTGCTGCAATTAATGATCAACAATGGGCTGAAGCAGCCGTTGAAATGATGGATAGCAGATGGGCTAAACAAGTTGGTCCAAGAGCAGAAAGATTAAGAGACGTAGTTTTAGAACAAGCTAACTGAGAGCATCATAATAAATCTTTGGATATATATTCAAAATATAGTAAATAAATATGAATCATAAAATAGAACTTTTCGACTTTCAACAGGAAGTTTTAACTGATCCTGCTAGGTTTAAGATAATGGCATCAGGAAGAAGAGTTGGTAAATCATATTTAGCAGCCGTTGCTGCATATAATCATTGTTTAGAACAATCAAACAGAAGAGCCTTAATAATTGGTCCAACTGTTTCAATGATAAGAGAATCTATTTGGACAACATTAAAAGGTTTGGTTCATCCAGATCATATAAATGGCTATCCAAGAGAAATAGATTTAGAAATAAGATTTATTAATGGATCTAAAATTACCTTAAAAGGTTTTGATAGACCAGACAGTTTAAGAGGTATATCACCATCACCTACATTTATTGTATTAGATGAATTTGCCTATATTAAACAAGATGCATTTACTGAGGTTATATTACCTATGACTTCAGACCCACAAAGAAGAGCAAGTGTATTTGTAATAAGTACACCAAAAGGTATAACCAATGACTTTTATAAGTTATGGGTTAAAGGTCAAGAAGATAAAACAGGCTTATGGAAGTCTTGGCAGTTTACTGCTGAAGATGTTAGGCCTGATATGAAAGAGGAAATTGAACTTGCTCGGGTTACAATGGATGAAAAAAGTTTTAATCAAGAATATTGCGCCACCTTTAACAATACTGGTGATGCTGTATTTTATAATTTTAATCGTAATATACATGTTACTGATAACCTGTTGCCAATAGAGCCAGGTGAGCCAATACATATTAGCATTGACTTTAACGTCAAAATAATGGCTTCAACAGTATGGTGCCACCGTGGTAACCAATTACATGCAATGGACGAATTTTATGGTAATGCTGATACTTACCAATTAATTAGATCTATAAAAGGTCGATATAAAAATAGAGATATAATATGTTATCCTGATGCTTCAGGTAGGGCTATGAAAACCAGTGCTTCAACAGGTACAACAGATTTTAGTATATTAAGAGATGCTGGATTTAAAGTGTTAGCTAGGTCAAAGCAACCACCATTAGTGGACAGTGTTAATGCTGTTAATGCTTTATTAAAAGATGCTAAAGGTAATACAAGATTATATTTTAATAAACAAAAGACTCCAAGGACAATTGCTTCAATTGAGACAACAACTTGGAAAGAAGGTTTTACTACTGGTATGGACAATGCAATTATAGATAAATCTAAAGGTGTTGAACATTATTCTGATGGTATTAGATATATATGCGAGTTTTTATATCCAATAGGTAAACATAAACCACAAATTATCCGTGATAGGTCGTGGTCATTTTAAGCCGTGCTTAAATAATCAATATAATATAATAAAGTTAATCAATGGTAGCTATTAATCAAATGGCACTAAACCATTGGTGTTTAAAGCTTATTTAAATTTTTGTGGTCCGAAAGCAATACATTCGAGCCGAGCTTTTTCAATTTAGCCGCCTAGAGCCCAGCAAAAACTATGTTTAGCAAGGCAGGCGTGGCTGTACGTACTGAGCGCTTTCAATTCAAATAGAACTGACTGACCGCCTAGTAGGCCTCGGGGCGTTATGGGCGGATGGGGACTAGATCCCTCTTTCGGCGTCGGGCTGTGTGGCCAATCGCACTTTGTCGAACACCAATTTCTTTTGATCTTGGATCGGCCAAATCAAAAATTATTTTAATTAATCCGAGCCAAATGTTTTGGTTCATTCTAAAGTTTAGGAAACACAATATGGCAATTAGATATAAAAACAGTTCAATCGTTAAATCAACGACAACTGCCAAAGGCCCAGGATATCCAAATGATGAATACCTGAGTCAAGTAAACGAATGGAAACGAAACAGAGCAATTATCCAAGGTCCATCATATACCAAGGATTATGATTCTGTGCCTTCAAGTGACAATTTATTACTTCCGTTTAACCCTACAATGACACAAGAGCAATATGATTTTTATAAAGCTGAAGCTGAGGTACCAGGAGTATCTAGTGAATTTTGTAAAATGATTATAGGTGGTTTATTAAGAAAACAACCAATGCTAGAAATTACTGGGGCTCCAAGCGAAGCAAAGCAATGGATATTAGATGATATAGGATCTGACAAAAGTAATCTTATTTCATTTTTAAGCACTGCTTTATGGGAAGAATTACAAACATCAAGAGCTTTTATACAAATAGACTTTCCTGTTGTAGATTTAGAAAATTTATCACCAACTGAAAGAAAAGAAGTTAAACCATATCCAGTATTACATCATGCTGAGAATATTGTTAACTGGTCTGAAGCTACTGATGCAAAAGGTCAAGTTAAATTAGATCAACTAATTACTAGATATTTTGTACTTGAACATGATCCAAATAGTCCATTTCATCCAAAATACATTGATACTGTACAAGTTCATAAATTAGATGAAAATGGTTTATATCTAATTGACACATATATTAGAAATACATCTGATACACCAACATTTATTGATGGTGGAGTTGATTATAATTTTGATCAATTAACAGATGATTGGGTTTTAAAAGGAACTAATGAAAATTTATTCCAAAATGGCAAAAGAATGGATTATATTCCATTTTATCCGCTAAATGGATCTGTTGAATGTGTAGATCCTTTAATGACTGCTATTGTAAATAGAGAAATTGCTTTATATAATAAAATTTCAAGAAGAAACCATTTATTATATTTAAGTGCAACTTATACACCTGTTGTTAAATCTGATTCATTAACAGAAGCTGAAAAAGATAATCTTGTTAGACAAGGTCTTGGAACTTGGTTATTTGTTAATAAAGATGATACTGTTGAAACATTACAAACGCCTACAAATGCTCTTTCTGATATGGAAGAAGCTATTAAAGGTGGTTATGATGAATTAACTAGAATTGGTGTTAAAATGTTAAGTTTAGAGCCTAACAATTCCGATCAATCCGGCGTTGCTTTAAGCTTAAGAAATGCTGCACAAAATGCTGCTTTAGCAAGTTTAAATGCTAAAATATCAGAAAGCATGAAAAAAATTATTAAACACATGATTAATTGGAGATATGATGTAAATATATCTGAACAAGATATAAGATTTAATCTATCTTCTGACTTTAATGCATCTCCAAGAGGAAGCGATTGGATGAGATTAATTACTGAATGGTATCAAAATGGATTAATTCCAAGATCAACATTCTTAGAAGTTGCTAAAAATAATGATGCAATTCCTACAGATTATGATGATACTAAAGGTAATGATGAAATATCTCAAGATGATCGTATTATTTCTCCTAGAGAACAATATGAACAAGAAATAAACGTTATTCAAGGTACTAATACTACGGAGAATTAAACGGAGGAGGTCATCATGAAATGGTGGCAATTTAATTCTATAATTTTAATTTTAATGTTCCTCTTTGCTGCATGGCAAGGGGGACATTTTAATGGATTATAAAAAAGGAATTTATGGAAAAATGATTAATAATGAAACTGTAGTAACTGCTGGTTTATTTGGTGTAACCGCAGGTTTAACTACACAGTCTATGATTGCTATATTAGTTGGTGCAATAGCCGTTGGGGTTGTTCAACCATTTTTTAGAGTATTATGGACTAATAAATTAAACCAAGAAATTAAAAAGAATAAATGTCCTTCTTGTAAAAGGAAGAAAAGACGAAAATGAAAATAAATGAAAATACAAGCATTGCTATGCCAATTAGGAATATGTTAGCAATTGTCGCAGCAGTTGCAATGGGAGTATTTGCATATACAGAAGTTACAGCAAGATTAACAAGTTTAGAAACTAGTAGAGAATTATTTCAGGCTGATTTATTAAAAAAGTCTGAACAAAAACCAACAGATCAAGAACAATTTATGTTAATAGAAAGTTTATTTGGTGATGTTGAAAAATTAATTAAAACACAAGAACAAAATATGACTAATAAAGTTAATATTGAGTTTTTAAAAACACAATTAGAAAAGGCCTTGTCTGATATTGAAAAATTAAAAGAAAAGGTTAGAAAAAACGGGACATACTAAAATGATTGAAACTATCGTAGCGCTTTTGATGATAGTTAATAATGAAATAAAAGAGCATAGAATTCAAACATCGATGTCGGAGTGTCTTAAAGGAAAAAGAATAGCTTCGAGAATAATAGATGATAATGTAGAATATCAATGTATAAAATCAAAAGCCGAACTCGAATCAAACATTGATGGTTCACAATCGATAAAGAAATTAATATTAGAATAATGACAACAGAATTTTTATTTAAATTAAAGTCAATAATACTTAAATGTAGAATGACAGGTAAATTTCTGTTAGCCCTAAAGTTAAAGGATAAGTATACAAAGAAATGAAATATATATTGTACACAAGTTTAGCAATATATTTAATGTCAATTACTGTACTTGCTGTTGAAGCATATACAGTTTTATAAAAGGAAAAATGAATATATGATAGTAGAAGATAGAGATGATTTACTCACAGATTTTGGTAAAACAACATTAAAAGACAGGTATTTATTACCTGATGAAAATAGCCCACAAGAGGCTTTTTACAGAGCAGCAAAAGCTTATTCGGATAATGATGAAATGGCTGAAAGAATTTATAATTATGCATCTAAATTATGGTTTATGTATTCAACCCCGATATTAAGTAATGGCGGAACAGAACGAGGTATGCCAATTTCATGTTTTTTAAATTATGTAGCTGATAGTAGAGAAGGATTAACTGGTCATTATACTGAAAATGCTTGGTTAACATCTATTGGTGGTGGTATTGGAGGATTTTGGGGTCATATTAGATCAGATGGAACTAAAACATCTGGAGGATCTCAATCATCAGGATCTATACCTTTTTTAAAAGTTGTAGATTCAGAAATTATGGCATTTAGTCAAGGTAAAACTAGAAGAGGAAGTTATGCCGCATATATGGATATATCACATCCAGAAATATTAGAATTTTTAGATATAAGAAAACCGTCAGGTGGAGATATACATAGAAAATGTTTAAACTTACATCATGGAATAAATATATCTAATGATTTTATGGAATTAATTGAAAAATGTATTCAAGAACCAACTTATGATGATACTTGGAATTTAATTGATCCACATACAAAAGAAATAGTTAAAAAGGTCTCAGCTAGAGACTTGTGGCAAAAAATATTAGAAAATAGAGTTGCTACTGGTGAGCCATATATTTGCTTTATTGATCATATTAATGATGCATTGCCTGAACAACAAAAGAAATTAGGATTATCAGTTAAACATTCAAATTTATGTACTGAAATTACATTACCTACTGATGAAGACAGAACAGCTGTTTGTTGTTTATCATCAGTTAATTTAGAAAAATTTGATGAATGGAAAGATGATAAATTATTTATTTCTGATATTGTTAGGTTTTTAGATAATGTATTACAATTTTTTATAGATAATGCACCTGATAGTGTATTTAGAGCTAAAAATAGTGCAACACAAGAAAGATCTATTGGTCTTGGTGCTATGGGTTTTCATGCTTATTTACAAAAAAATAATATTGCATTTGAATCTGTTATGGCTAAATCTAAAAATAAATTAATGTTTAAACACATAAAAGAAGAAGCAGTAAAAGAATCAAAAAGATTAGCTATAAAAAGAGGTGAAGCTCCGGATATGGAAGGTACTGGAATGAGACATGCTCATTTACTTGCCGTTGCTCCTAATGCTTCAAGTTCAATTATTTGTGGAACAACTTCTCCAAGTATTGAACCATTTAGAGCTAATGCATATGTTCAAAAAACTATGTCAGGTTCTTTTCTTGTTAAAAATAAATATTTAGAAAAATTATTAGAACAAAAAGATATAAATAATGAAAAAACTTGGACATCAATTCTTGCTAATCGTGGTTCAATTTTACACCTAAAAGATTTATCAGATTATGAAAAAGATGTATTTAAAACATCAATTGAAATTAATCAACAATGGGTAATTGAACATGCGGCTGATAGACAAGAACATATTTGTCAAGGTCAATCATTAAATGTATTTGTACCTGCTGATGTAAACATAAAAGAATTACATGATATGCATATGTTAGCATGGAAAAAGAAATTAAAAACATTGTATTATTGTAGATCTGAAGCAATTAAACGTGCTGAATTAGTAAGTTTAAAAGTTGAAAGAACTATAATACCTGAAGCAGATGCTTGTTTAGCTTGTGAGGGTTAGTATGAAAAAGAAAAAACATACTTCTACAAAAAAATTATCTGTATTATGGACAATATATCACACAATTTTAGCTGTGGAATTGTTTATAATAATTATTATTGAAACAATAGAATTACTACAATAAGGAAATAAATGAGTTTATTTGATACTAGAAATTATTATAAGCCTTTCGAATATGAATGGGCATTTGAAGCATATGACACAATGCAGAAGATGCATTGGCTTCCTAGTGAAGTTCCTTTACATGAAGATGTAAGAGATTGGAATGAAAGATTAACACAAGAAGAAAAGAATTTAATATCTCAAATATTAAAATTTTTTACTCAGGGTGATGTAGATATAGCACAAGCTTATTTAGATAGATATATTCCAAAATTTAAACCACCTGAAATTAGAATGATGTTAAGTTCATTTGTTTCATCTGAAGCTAATCATGCACATAGTTATTCATTATTAAATGATACTATTGGTGAAACAGCATTAACTAATTTTAAAGCATTTCAAGAATATGAAGAAATGTCTAATAAACATGCTTATTTATTTAAATCAAAAGGCAAAGGTGTTGAAGGTTTAATTAAAGATATTGCTTGTTTTTCTGCATTTGGAGAAGGTTTACAATTATTTGCATCATTTGTTATGCTTTTAAATTTTCAAAGATTTGGAAGAATGAAAGGAATGTGCCAAATAGTTACTTGGTCAATTAGAGATGAAACACATCATGTTGAATCTATGATTAAATTATTTCATGAATTAATAAAAGAAAATCCACAAGTATGGACTGAACAATTTAAAGCTGAATTATATCAAACTGCCCGGGATATGGTAGAATTAGAAGATAAATTTATTGACTTAGCTTTTGAAATGGGTGGTATTCGTGGATTAAAACCTGAAGAGGTAAAAAAATATATTAGATATATTGCTGATAGAAGATTATTACAATTATCATTAAAACCAAATTATAAAATTAAAGATAATCCATTAAGTTGGCTTGATTGGGTTTTAAATGGTGTTGAACATACAAATTTCTTTGAAAATAGAGCAACTGAATATAATAAAGGTTCTATGACCGGAAATTTATGGGGTTAATATGAAATATTTATTAACTATAATTATGTGTTCTATTATAAATGGTGAAACAGTTTGTTTACCACCTTATACATTTGATAATAAATATAATGATGTATATGATTGTATGATTGATGGTTATAATAAAGCTAGCAATAAAACTTTAGAATTAGGTAGAAACGATGTTAATGAATATAAAATTTTTATTAAATTTGGTTGTACTGAAGAACAAATAGGTAAAGGAGTTTAATAATGGCAGAATATCAAGGTCGAACAGTAACTTTAAATAAACCTATGCGTGGTGATGTAAAAAAATTTAAAGTTTATGTTAAAAATCCAAAAGGTAATGTTGTTAAAGTTAATTTTGGTCATGGTGGTACATCAGCTAAAAAAGCTGGTCAAAAAACTATGAGAATAAGAAAAAATAATCCTGGAGCTAGAGCTAGTTTTAGAGCAAGACATAATTGTGCTAGTCCTGGTCCAAAAACAAAAGCAAGATATTGGTCTTGCAAGAAATGGTAAATAAAATGGCTTATAAAAGAAAAAGTTCAATGAAAAAATCAGCAGGTAAAGTTAAACTTACTGCAAAACAAATGAAGCTTCCAAAAGCTTTAAGAGATAAAATATTGGCGGCTAAACGTAAAGGCAAATAATGGCTTACAAAAAGAAAAAAGGTAGTGCTGGAAAAGCTTGTTGGAAAGGCTACCGAAGAGGTAAAGGTAACTCCTGTATAAAAATGAAAAAGAGGAGAAGATAAAATGTCTAGATGTTGTTGCCAAGTAAGAGCACAAAGAAAAAGAAAAATGACAATAAGAAGAAAAAGAAGAAGATAATATGATATTAAATAATAAAAAAGAAGAAAATAGAACAATAGTTATTAATGGTAAAAATTACTATGAAAACGAATTAAATCAAAATATGAGAAATAGTTTAATTGCGTTATCAACACAAAAAACTAATAAAGCAAGATTAGAAATTGATAATAATAATTGTGAAATTTTAATTCAACATCACAGTAAAATAGTTGATGATGAACTTGCTAAAATAAAACCTATTTCAGAAAGTATTGTTGCAGAAGATAAAACTTATGAAAATGGTAGAAGTTAAGGATTGAAATGTCTATAAATGATGATGTATATTCAAGAATGCTGAAACACCGTGCATTATTGACTCTTTACGAAAAGAGATTGGATACTGAAATTGATAAAATTTTGGCATCACACAAAATAAGATTACAACGAATTGTAGCATTTTCTGGTACAGCAAATACAAATGCTTTAACTAGAAAATTAAATACTGAAATTCGTTTAACTTATAAAAAAATATATAAAGAAGGAATTAGTGAATTAAATAAACTAGTTGGTGTTAGTGCTAGATTTTATAAAAGTTTATTTGCTAGAGCCTTAACAAATATTTATAAAGCTAAAGGTGTAAAAGATACTTTAAAAATTAATGATTTAATTATTAAGTCAAATGGTACTTTTAGTCAACAATTAGCATCTATAAGTATTTTACAACAAAGAAGAATAAAAGGTATAGTCAAACAAGGAATGACTGAAAATAAAGCTATGATTAATATAGCTAAGGATTTAGGAAGAAGCGGATTATTAGCTTCAACCGTACAATTAAAAACATTAACTAGAACTGCAATAACTGAAACATCTAATTTTGTATCAAATACAACATACAAATTAAATAATGATGTTGTTCAAGGTTATCAATATGTTGCTACTTTAGATAGTAGAACTAGTTTAATATGTGGAAGATTAGATGGTAAAGTATTTGCATTAACTAATAAAAATGCACCACAACCACCACAACATTTTAATTGTAGATCAACAACTATACCTGTAATAAAAAGTGCTAATCAATTATTAAATACAAAAAATAATAGATTACAAAAACGAAAAATTGCTGGATTATCTGATAGTCGTCGTGCCTCTATCAATGGTCAAGTACCAGGTAAAACAACTTATCCGGAATGGCTAGCAAGTCAACCGAATGAAGTTAAACTGGCTGTATTAGGAAACCAAAAAAGAGTTACTTTGTTTAACTCGGGAAAAGTTAAATTTTCTCAATTTTCTAATAAAGATGGTAAATTAATTTCGTTAAAACAATTAGAAGAATTATCAAATTAATCTTTTGTTTTAAATTAAATATAACTAAGGCCGTGTCCAAAGGAAAAAAATGTCAGAAAACATTGAAAATACACAAGTTCAAGAAACTAAAGTTGAAGAAACTAAACAACCAAATATAAAACAAATGGTTGATGATGAAGTTTCTAAAGCAATAGCTAATATTAAAGTAAATTTAGATAATGCATATAAGCAAAGAGATGACGCTTTGTCTGAAGTAAATAAAATTAAAGAAGAGAAAAGACAAGCTGAAATTGCTGGCCTTGAACAACAAGGTAAGCATTCTGAAGCAATGCAAATAAAACTAAATGAAGTTAATGCAAGACTTGAACAATATGAACAAAAGAACACAGAATTGAGCAGAGATAATGCCGTGCGTACTCAGCTTAATGCTTTAAACTTTAAATCTGAAAAAGCTGCAGAAATGGCCTATTCAGATATTGTAAATAGTTTAAAGAAAGACGCTACAGGAAATTGGGTGCATGAAACAGGATCTAGTATTAATGAGACTGTGTCAAATTATGCTAAAGATGATAATAATGCATTTTTATTTTCTGTTAAAGCGAATATGGGCTCTGGAATATCTCCAGCTAAGCCAAGTACAGGAACCAATCCTGTCGGATCTATAAAAGATATGTCAACTGATGAGGTGCTTGATGCCGTTGCAAAAGGGCGAATTAAAGTTGACGGTGATTGGTCTGAATAAGACCATCTTTTATAATAATAACCGCACAAATGTGCATTAAATAATAAAAGGAAATAAAAAAAATGGCTGTAACAAGTTCAAATTTTAATAACATTGCGAGAGCAATTTCTGCTTACGAACAAGCAGGAAGAGCTGATGCTGCGTTATTAACTTCAACTGCTATGGTTGGTTCTGACGCTAGAATCAACGATTCAGGTGAAAATTATACTGGTACACTAAGATGGTTAGATTTTTCTGACCCATCTACGTTCCACAAGCAAGATGAAACTGCTGGAAATAAAAACATAAATGAAATGGCAGTATCAAACAAGTCTGCAGTATATATCAAAAATATTGATCATATCGCTGCACAAGAAATGTCAGTTCAGAAATTAATCTCAAAAGTTGACGGTTTAGCATACTTAGGATCTCAATTTGCTTCAGTTAGAGCAAGAAGAGAAGATCTACAATTAAGATCTATTCTAAATGGTGTTGCTGATAAAATCTTTGGTTCAACTACAATTGGCGCTTCTGATGCTGCTGCAAAAGTTGGTACTTTTGGTTTTTACACTGGTTCAGATTCTGGATCAAATCCAAATCCATTATTTGCTAATTCTACTGGTGCTAGCCAGTCAAGAAGCACATTCTTTGATACTCTATTAGATGCTATCACAGAAGTTAAAGGTGAATTTGAAGAACCTTTCTATTACTTAGTAGTAGACACTGCAACTTACAACATTATGAGAAAAGAAAACGTTCTTGATGTTGCTCCAGTTGTAGACGGTAATTTCAATTTCTCTACTATTCTTGGTGGAAAAATTAGACTTATTATTAACAACCAATCATTAACTGCAAACTTACCATCAGGTTTAAAAGTTTCTTACATGTGTAAAGCAGGATCTGTACATTACAGTGATATTGCACAAACAAATCCAACTGCGATTGAAAGAGACGAACTAGCTGGTAATGGTGGCGGTCTTGTTACTGTTTTATCTAGATGGGGTAATATAATGCACCCTAAAGGTTTATCATGGGCTGGAAGTGCAACTGCATATCCTGCAAATGCTGATCTTGCTCTAGGTTCAAACTGGACAGTACATGCTACTAACGTTAACCAAATTGGTTTATTCCCAATTTATCACGGTTAATATTATAACTATTAGATACGGAGAAAAATAATGGCTTTACAAAAAGGAATCAATTCATTTGTTACTGTTATAGAAGCAGAAGAATATTTTTATGACAGACTAAACCAAAGTTCTTGGGATAGTGCTACAGATGAAACTGTTGAACGAGCTTTAGTAACAGCCACAGGAATTCTCAACGACTTGGATTGGGGTGGTGAAGCTGTGCCAACTACCTCATACCCTTTGTCATGGCCTAGAGATATTACCTACTGGGATAGTAAATCCGGTGGATATGATACTTTAGAAGATGATAGAAGTACAACAAGTTTTGGAACAATTCCTGAAGATATCAAAAAAGCGACCTATGAACTAGCGTTGCATCTGATTAAAAATATGAGCACAATAGAAGACCAATCATCTGGTTCACCTAGATTGAAAGATCTAACTGTTGGCTCTGTTTCTTTAACTTTTGATTTAGGATCTGGATTAAGTAATTTTAAAGAATTACCTGATCAAATTCAAAGATTAATTGTTAAATATGAAGATCCAGCTGCTATGAGTACAAATAGGGGAGTTAAAGTTAGTGGAGGTGCCTAATGGGTTACCATAAACTAATTCAAGATAATGTAAAAAATGCATTTAATACTATAGGTGATATAGCTGAAAATATAACATTTACAAATAATAAAGTAGATGGTTATAATTTTGCTACACAATCTATTAGTGAAAATACTGATGCACCAATTACTGTTAAAGCTGTAATTGAAAGTCAATATAGAACTAATGATGATACACCTAGATTAGAATGTAAAATAATGATTGACTCAGCTAATTTAGATTCTAAAAATATCGATAATTACGACATTGTTGTACTTAGAGGTAAAAATTGGAAAATAAATAGTTTTGAAGATAATAATTATGTTATCAATTTAATTGTTGGAAGGGAATCATAATGGCTACAATATCTCAATTATTAACAGCTGTTGAAGGTTTATTCGCTTCTACCGCTTGGACATCTAATAATATAAAAGCTTTTCCTGCGAATTATCAAGGGGAAATAGATGCTGATGAATGGGTACGGGTTTCTGTATTACCATTTTCTTCAGAATTAGCTTTTAAAGATGTAATAGCAAATGGTCAAATTGTATGTCAAATATTTGTTCCTAGTGGACAAGGTATGAAACGTGCATATCAAATTGCTGATATATTAAAAACTTTATTAGATCAAGAAGTAATCTCTGGATATCTACAAACAACTAATAGCTTTATAACAAACATTGGAATTGACACGAAAGATGCAGGTTTATTTAACGTGAATTATACTGTCAATTTCAGATCAATTTAACCAAAAATAATATAAAGGAATAACAAAAAATGGCTCTAATTTCAAATATAGGTGCTGGTATTTTCACAAAACTAAAATACAAAGCTGATAGTAGCTACACATTACCAACAAGTGATTCAACTCACCAAGCTTTTATAGCTGGTGGTGGAGATTTTGCAGGTAATACTGAAGTTACTAACATCAGAGAATTTCCTTCATTTGGTAAGCCCGCTAACATTGTTAACGTACCAAACTACGGACAATCTGTAAGTGGACAGATCCAAGGACAATCTGATGCTCCAACTTTAGAATTTACGCTTAATTATGTACCAAGTGTACATAATCCAATTCAAGCGTTAGTTCAAGATGGACTAACATATGTATTTCAACTAGATGTTAAAAACGCATCTACTGGTGATAATGCTGCATTTTACGTAAAAGGACAAATAGCTTCTTTTGAAGTATCTCCAAATTTGACTGATTCAAATCAGGCAACTTTGACTTTAAGTACTTCAACTGACTATACTGGTCCATTTGCTGACGCATAATAAAAAATTTTAGGCTGGGCTTAATTGCCCAGCTTAATTAAATTGTATAGGATAAAATAATGATAAAACCATTTAATAAATATTATGTATTAAGAATAACTTCTTTACACATAAAAAAATCTATAGATACATCCATAAGAAAAACTTATGATAGATTAAAAGATGTAGAGGATAAACAACAAGTCTTTGAAACACTAGATGTGTTACATAAAATTAGAAAAATAATGGAAGACTTTGAATCGAATAATAAACATTTATATCAAAAACCTTTAGAGGAAATAAATAATGAAACATATAAAGATAATAGAACTAACGAAGAAAATACCATTTCTGAAACAGGAAGTGGAGATCAAACAACTGACAGTTAAAGGCATTAAAGACTTACAAAAAGTTTTAGATGTAAATAAAACTGATGATGTTGCTGGTTTAAAAACTTTAAGCGCTATATTTAGACAAACTATAGTTGGTGCTGAACATATGAAAGATTCAGAATTTGAAAACTTTCCAATTAAAGCATTAACTGAATTATCGCAAGAAATTCTTGCATATAACGGTTTATCGGCTAAAGATGACAAAGGTGGTGAATTGGGGAAGAAGAGCTAGCAGAATATGAAATAGCTCATCAATTAGGTGTTACATTAGATACTATTTATAATATGTCCAACAAAGAATATATGGGTTGGATAAAATATTTTAATGAAAGACCATACGGTTGGCGAGATGATCATAGAGCTGCTATATTAGCTCAAACTACTTACCAAGGTACTAAACCTCTTAGAGTAAATGAATTATTTCCTTCGTTAAAATCAATGAAAGATAATAATACACAAAAGGATCTAAAATTAGAAGCTGGCTTTAATAAATTAAAAAGTATAGCTAAAAGATCTGATTAATAGTAGGGCGGTGTAAACTGCCCACTTGGAAGGCAATTATGAGAGATATTAAAAAATTAACTGAATATAGTAATATTGCCAAAAAAAATTTAAAACAAAAAGAATTATCTAGAAACCTTAAAAAAGAAGTAAATATTGGTGCCAACGGTACACAAAGATACATTATTAAAAAAGGTATAAACAAAGGTAAATTAATATAATGGCAATAACTACGATTGGTCTAACAACTGCTTCTAAAGATCTTCAAAAAGATATTAATAAAGCAATTGAACAGGAACTTAGATCAAGAGCATTAAAAGCTTTTGCTGAAGTAAAATTAACAACTCCAGTTGATACTGGACAAGCTAGAAATAGCTGGTATATTGGATACACTGAAACATATAATAATCAAAAAACTGCACCTGCAACATCTAATGTAAATTTATTGGTTCCAAAAGATAAACCAAATAAAATTATTGTTACAAATGGTACAACATACATAGAATTCCTTAACAATGGACATTCACAACAAGCACCTACTAAATTTATAGAGGCTGCTTTTAGAAGATACTTTGATGACGTTACTGTGGAAATAACTAACGGATAAGGGAAAATGGCTGTAAAATTAGATATAATTACTAATGTTAAGGGACAGAACGGAGTAAACCAATTACAAAATGGTTTAAATAAATTAGGAAGAAATGCTCAAATAGCTTCAACAAGATTAAAACAATTACAAACTGCAGCTGCTAAATCAAGAGCAACTTTTGCAGCATTAGGAACAACTTTAAAAGTTGGTGTTGCTGCATCATTAGCTGCTGTTAGTTTTGGTCTTGGTAAATTTATAAGAGATACATTTTCTGCAGGTCAACTTACTGAATCATTACAAGTAAGATTTAAACTATTATTTAATTCTGCTACAGAGGGTGCAAAAGCATTTAAAGTATTAAATGAATTTGCTGGTAAAGTTCCTTTCTCACTAGAAGCTATTGCTGCTGGTTCTGGTAACCTAGCTGTTATTGCTAAAGATGCTAATGAATTAGCTAAAATATTAGAAATAACAGGTAATGTTGCTGCAGCTACAGGTCTTGATTTTAGACAAACTGCTGAACAAATTCAAAGAGCATTTGCTGGTGGTATAGCCGCTGCTGACGTCTTTAGGGAAAGAGGTGTTAGAGCAATGTTAGGCTTTGAAGCTGGTGCTAAAGTATCAATTGAAGATACTAGAAAAAGATTTTTTGAAGTATTTGGTAGTGGTGGTCAATTTTCTACTGCAACAAAAGAATTTGAAAAAACTTTAGAAGCACAGGTTTCATTTGTACAAGATGCTTATTTTAGATTTAGACAAGCCGCTGCTCAACCTTTATTTGAAGGTGTTAAAGCACAATTAGTTGCTTTAGTTGGTAATTTTAAAAGAAATGATACTCAATTAAAAGAATTAGCAAAAACTGTTGGTACTAATTTAGCACAAGCATTTAAAAATATTGAAGGTGCAATTAGGTTTGTATCTAAAAATATAGATTTATTAGTTACTGGATTTAAAGTATTTATTGGATTAAAAGTAGCTACATTTGTAGCAGGTATTGCTTCACAATTTGTAATAATGGCTACAGCTATTAAAGGTGCAACAATTAGTTTAGCTGCTTTAAATGTAGCATTAAGAGCCAATGTAGTTGGTATTGTTATAACTGCAATTCAAGTAGGTGTTGTAGCATTTATTGCATTTAATGATGCTATAATGAAAGTTGTAAAAACAATTAAAGACTTTTTTATAAAGAAAATGAAAGAGGCTCAATTAGCTGTTCTTAATTTTATTTCTAAATTAAAAATATTTCCAAAACAATCTAAAGAAGCGGCAGAAGCTGCAAAAGAAATAGCTGCAGAATTAGAAAAAATGAAAATAGAAGCTAATGAAGTTGTTGCTTCTTACACAAAATTAACTAGAAAACAAAAAGAATTATTTTCAGGAACAAAAACTACACCAAGAGCTGAAAGGGATCCTAGATCAAGACCTAATTTTGGTGCTGCAAGTGATCCTGATTTTTTAAAAAAGCAATCAGATATAGCTGCATTAAATGAACGAATATTTACAATGAATAGAGATTTTATTCGTGATCAAGCTAAAATTAATGCTAATCAAACAACATATAGAGATTTATTACATGCATCTGGTATTGAAGCTAAATTAATTTCAGATACAATTAGTACAGGATTTTTAGATGGATTAAGACAAGGTAACTCATTATTAGAAATTAGTAAAAATTTATTTAAAAGTGTTGCACAAACAATAGCTGAAACAATTATAAAGAAAACTATTGAATTACAAATAGAAAAATTATTTGAATTTCTTGGTACTAAAAAACTTTTAGTTGAAAAACAAATTACTGCAGAAAAAGCTCAACAATTAGCTTTTGCTACTGCAACTGCTGCTGTTAGTGGTGGATCAAGTAGTAGTTTATTATCATTTTTTAAATTTAATAAAGGTGGAGTTGTACCAGGTGGTGCACCTTATAATGATAGAATACCTGCATTGTTAACACCAGGAGAAACTGTTATACCTAGGGGTGAATCAGCTGGCTCAATAATAAATAATAATACAATTAATGTAAGTGGTAATGTTGATCAAAGGGCAATAGATCAAATTAGAGCTGTTATAACATCAAGTCCGTCACATGTTGGTGGAGCTAATAAAACCTATGATAGAAATACTGCCGGTTTAAGTATGAGGAGAAAATAATGTCAAAAATATTTGAATATACAAATGATGTATCATTAAATAGATCAGCAAGAGTTAGAAGATCAATATCTAATTCAGGTTATGCTAGACAAGAAAGAGGCAGTCCTACATTTTATTCTATGCAATTAAGTTTACCATTATTAACTAAAACAAAATATGATGAAGTTGAAGCTGAATTATTAGGTTTAGAAGATGGTATTGATTTTAAAACAACTAGTATACCATCAATTATTAATTTAACTTTTGCTAATGGAAGTATAACTGCACAATCAGGATCAACAATTACAGTTGTTAATGCAAATACAAATGGAGTTGATGTTCAATTAGCTAATGTAGATAATTCAAGTAATGTTAAAGCTGGTGATTTTATACAATTTAGTTCAAGTACAAAAGTTTATCAAATTAAAGCAGATGCAACTGCAAGTTCTAATATATTAACTTTTAAATTAATGACTGGTGCAATTAATCCTATTGTAGCTGGTAATACTTTTACACTTGGCAATGGTGTACAATTTAAAATGATGTTAAATGGAAGACCAAATGTAAATGTTGTACCTGGTCCGGGATTTAATTATTATCAATATGGACCTTTTAATTTTCAGGAGATATTATAATGGCTAGAACAATAGACGCAGTAACTTTAGCTGAAACACAAAGTACTAAAACATATCCAATTCAATTAATTAAATTTCAAGTTACTACAAATAATGCTGATAGTTTATTTTTAAATACAGGATATACAAATATTACATATAGTGGTGATACATATATACCTGGTTCAAATATAATTAGTTTATCAGCTGTTGAAGAAACTAAAGATGTAAAAACTAATGCAATAACTATAAAATTAAATGGTATACCAAATACAATTATAGCTGCCTTAGAAAATGTAAATGCTATTGGTGGAATAGTTACAATATATCAAGCTTTTTGGAATGAAGAAACTGGTGCAATTCAAGGTCAAGTTTATCAAAAATGGCAAGGTATAATTAATTCACATGCTGTTGATGAAGAAAATGTTAAAAGTGGAGATGTTAATATAACTGTTGAATGTAAAAATATAGTTGGTGCTATATTAAATACTAAATCAGGTAGATTTACATCTGATAGTTCATTTAAAGAATATAATAGTACTGATGCATCTATGGAATTTGTTGCCTCAATGGTTGACTTTAATCCAAGATTTGGTGCTGAAGATTAATAAGAAAGAAAATAAAATATAATGATAAGAATTGGAGAAAATAAAGATGTTGAACAAGGTGTAAAATTACTTGAACAACATAGAAAAGAATTTGATTTTGGTCAATTTAAAGAAGATAATACAGAATATTATAAAGGTTTAATGGAAGCAATAGCTAAAGATAAAACTGCAATAATATCAGAAAATAATGGAATTATTGATGGAGTATTATTAGGAATGAAAATACCTAATTTATTAAATCCACATGTAACACAATTACATGTTTTATTGACTTGGGTTCATCCTAATAAGAGAGGTTCATCTATTTTTTATAGAATGAATAAAATGTTAGAAAAAGAAACAAAAAATCATAAAGAGGTAAAAGAAATAATTTATTATTCTATACCTAAAACTAATATTAATTTTAATAAATTGAACTATAAAGAATTTCAATCAATGCACAAAAAGGAAATTTAATTATGGCAGCAGCTGCTCCCGTTATCACAGTTTTAACCTCAAGTACGGTTACTGGAATGATAGCTAGATTTGCATTATCAGTTGCAGTTTCATTTATTGCAAATAAATTATTTGCTCCAGATGTTCCTTCAGGCCCAGGTCAAATGGAACAAGCTCCAGATCAAGGAGTTAGACAAAGAATTGCTTCAAATCCTGGTAATAAATTACCTATTATATATGGTCAAGGAAGGGTATTTGGATCTATTACATTTGCAGATATAACATCTGATAATCAAACAATGGCATTTATAATTTCATTATGTGAAGGACCAATTCAAGAAATTGGACAAATTTGGTGGGATGATTTTAGATTAACTTTAGATAGTGATGGTAATGTAACAAATGCAACAGATTCACAAGGTGCAACTGATGATTTTTTAAATGGAAATTTAACAGTTAAAAAATTTAAATCAGGTGGAAGATGTTCACCTATGGAAACATTTTCAACTAAATGGAATACTAATGCTGTAAATAGAACAATGCCTAATGTTGCATATTTATATGTAGAATTAAAATATAATAGAGATGAATCTGTAACTGGTTTAACAAGTAAATTAGGTGCAGAAGTTTATGGTAAATTAATTAGAACATTTGATGGATCTGGTAATTTATCAACTGGTACATCATATTCAAATAATCCATCTGAATGTTTATTAGATTATTTAACTAATAATATTTATGGTTGTGGTGATGTAATGGCTGATACTGATATTGATTTACCTACATTTTATGCTCATAAAACATTTTGTGATACTTTAATTACACATACAGATAAAAATGGAGCTAGTACAACAGCAAAAAGATATACTACAGATGGAGCAATAAATACTTTTGATGAAAGAGATTTAAATGTTTCTGATTTAGTTGTTTGTTCTCAAGCTATATTTTCTTATCATTTAGGTAAATTTCAAGTTATTTCAGATACTACAGGATCTTCAGTAATGTCATTTACTGATGATAATATGTATGGTGATGTTACAATAGTTAATGATGGTTTTAATAGTGCATTAAATAAAATGAATATTTCATTTAATTCTTATGATCAAAGATATCAAGATGATCAAGTATTTTTAAATTTAGCTACTAATCAAAAATCATTTAATGAACCTGAATTAGTTCAAGATACAAGATTTAAATTTATAAATAATAATATTATGGCTGAAAGAATAGGTCATATTATTGTTAAAAAATCAAGAGACAATTTAATTATTTCATTTAAAACAGATACAAGAGCTTTAGCATTACAAGTTACAGATATAGTATCAGTTACAAATAGTATTTATGGTTTTAGTAATAAATTATTTAAAATTAATTCTATAACTGAAAATGATATGAATGAAGATGGTGTTTCAGGATATTTAATTACTGCTCAAGAATATAATGCAGATGCATATACAGAAGAAGCATTAACAGAATTTCAAACAGCACCTAATACAAATTTAGCTAATCCAAGAAATTTTGGAGCAATTACAGATTTAACATCAATTAGTAGTGATACAGATTCTACTACTCCATTTGTTCAATTAAGATGGACTGTACCAACTGGATTAACAGAAACATTTGAAATATATATTGGAAATAATGTTAATAATGCTATTGCTGATAGAGAATTTAATATTTCATTTAGAACATCAACAGGTCCATTTACTGAAGGTGCAACAATAACACATAAAGTATTTGATATAGATTTTACAGATACATTAGTATTTTGGGTAAGACCAATAAACCAATTTGCAAGAGGGGCATTTTCTAATGCTTATGATTTTGGTGTATTTAGACCGGGATCTGGTGGTATTACTTCTGGTGTTTCTGGAATTATTGTAGATCCAAATGATACAAAAAATCCTTATGGTGTTGTAAATAGATTTACTCAAATTAGATATGGAGATAGTAATACAGGCTCTAATATGAGAGATGGTTTTACAGATATTAATGCTGTTCAACAAATAGGTTATGCTGGTTCAACAATTAATACAATTACTAGAACTGGTGGAACTGATGGTTCAGGGTCTATTACATTTCCTACAAGTTTTAATTCTGGTACAGCAACAACAGAAGAACAAGAATTAAGTTTTACAGGAACAAGAGGTAATGTAACACAAAAAGAATTATTACATATTAATTTAGCTGATGATATACAAAATACTACAGTTAGAAAAGCAATCAACAATCCTCAAGATTGGAATGCAACAGGTTTTTTAGTTGCTGATAGTTCAAATAATAGTGTTAAAGTTAATGGAACTTTAGAATTAGCTTCATTAGTAGCGGGAGGCGTTTCAAGTGGTTTTGGAAGATCTGTATGTATAGGTACTTCAACTATATATGTAATGTCTACTACTGAATTATTTTCATTTAGATTAATTACAAATACTTGGTCACATTATGCTACAACAAATTCAGGCGGAGTTCAAAACTTTAATGTTTCTGCTATGGGAGATGATGTTTTACTTTATAATAGCTCAACTACTGAAGGTCAAATATGGAGTTATTTTTTAATTCCTCCTACAACAGGAGCAACAGGGGGCGCACAGTTTAACTAATGGCAATATTAACAACATTATCAAATTTTGATATTAGTAACAATATAGTAGATTCAAATGAAAATATTATTGTCTGGTATAATGGAACTAAAATAAAATATTATCACAGATATGAACAAGTAACTACTGAGGTAGAAACTATTAGTGGT
>WLWE01001085.1_pt1 | contig 21492 bp, 33 predicted proteins | sample 6718301 | NCBI WGS metagenome assembly WLWE01 (sample SAMN12718691, study PRJNA515312) | sponge metagenome | isolation source: marine sponge | host: Mycale hentscheli | place: New Zealand: South Island, Marlborough, Capsize Point | collected 2003-05-01 | reverse complement strand
TTAATCTTTGTTTTAACTTTTCTACTTCTTTATACCTTTCAGTTTCTTTTAGGTGAATGTTTTTTTTTAATTGTTCTTCTAAGTGTCTATTAAATTCTTTACCCTCTTCTAACTCTAGTTTAAGTCTTTGGATTTCTTCACTCATAATTAACATTTACATATCAAAAAAAGATTAATTCATATTTTTTTTGATTTTTTTTGTTTATAGATTTATAGTCCTCTATATTAAAAAAAATAGATTAATTTATTGATTGATTAATTAGTTGATTAATTAATTGATTTTATTTTTCTTTCTTTCAGCTAGTTTTTGTCTTAGTCTTTGTTTAATAGCATCTTTCCTTTCTAAATGTCTATTTAAATTTCTCAATCTATTTCTATAAGTTGTAGTATCGTCAGGATTATCAAAGAAATTATCCTGATATTCGGTAAATGATGCGCTAATAACACCCCCCTCTACACCTTGAAGATAGGTAGTATATAAATTATCCCTGATAGTAAAAAGAGAACCGCTGAATTGAGTCATCAAAATAAATATAATCCAAAAAAAGACCTTTCAAATTTTTCGGTCTATAGGTAAAGTAGGTCTATAGATGTCTATAGATGTCTATAGGTCTATAGACAAAAAAATCAAAAAAAATATGATTTAATCTTATTTTGTTTATATTTATCTTGATGACTTTTAATATTGATACTATACCCGAGAACAAGATTAAGGAATTTTTAAGATATCTTGTAGATAACGCCAATACCTACACGGAAAGCCAATACACCGACTTTAAAAAATATAGTATTGATGATAAAGTAGATTGTGTAGTCTGTTTAACTGAAAATGCTTCGGTTACGTGTGATGCTGGTAATCATTTATACGCCTGTAGTGATTGTTATGAAAAACTTAGACTTACTACTGATGATAGGTGTCCAGTCTGTAGGGCTCCCAATACTATCCCTTTGATTGTAGATGAACCACCGCCTCTAGTCTATGACCCACCACCAACTACATTCCCACGTGTAGAAGCACTAAGAGAGCTACAACAGTATAGACAGCAAACAGCTAATATAGTTATGTACCCCTTATTTATTAGTTATGATAGTATTGAACCACTAGCAAGAAGACTAGTAAATTACATAGATAGGTGTTCTACTTGGAATTTACCCTATGTGGATTTAGATGAAAAATTACTAAACATTTTATTAAGACAACCCCTAGACTTAATTTTACCTTTATTAATTAGAGATAAATGCCTATACATATTTACCGAAGAAGATATGGATGAAGTAGTAGAATTTTACTTTGGTGTATTTTGTACCCATAGGAAAAGGGTATTAATTTTAAATGACCTAAATGATTTTTATAAAGCCCCAGCGGATAGAGAAATGTCTATGTATAAACAAGAGGTTACTATAGATAGACACTGGGCCGAATTAACTAGTCAAGATGGTAAAAAAAAATATATTATCCCATCTATGTCCCGCAGTGTTAGGTGTATATTTAGGAGCAAAGATGGTAGATTAAGTTATTAAAGAAAATCTACAATAATTCTTTTCTTAACTATTAGTCTTGGTCGCAGAGATATTTTTTTTTGTAAATAATAGTTTCTAAAATAGGTTTTTCTATTATTCATTTTATTATATAATAATATTATATTATGGATAATAGATTATGTATTTCTAGAGATTGCTATGAAGAGTACTTGATGAACGTAGAGCAGGAAAAAGAGATGTTAATAGAGCATATGAGTAGGAAAAATATAATGTTAAAAAAAGAAATTCTTGAACTACAAAAAAAATTGGAAAAATTGGAACAATAGATTAATTAATTGATTAATTAATTATCCTCTCCTCTTTTTATATTACAAGATAGGCATAAAATATTTCTAAACTCTCCTGTAGAGTGCGAGTGGTCCATACATTTTTTAGTACTTCCAATACCTTCTAGGATAACATTACATAAATCACAATTAGTAGTTTCTTCATATCTTTTATATATCTCATCTATATTATCTGTTTTTAATCCTCTTCTTACCCATTTATATAAATACCTATTTTTTTTATTTTTAATACAACTTCTCCTATTTGCTAATCTTTTTCTTATTTTATACACATAATTTTTTATAATAGGATTTCTTTTTTTTTTTTTATTTGACCTTTTTCTATCATATAGTTTTTTTTTATTTTTATTTTTTAAATACCATCTTTTACATTTTAATCTTCTTCTTATTTTACTAACATATCTTTTAATAATAGGATTTCTCTTCATTGATTAATTAATTGATTAATTAATTTAAAATCAAATTTATAAGGAAAAATAATGTTTAACCTTTCCATAAATAGTGATAACTCCAGTAACTTGGTCTATTCTTGTCTAGATATGCTTTTTTACCTTCTTTGGTTAATATCCCCCGTTGTCTTGATAGGAATCTACGTCTTTGGTCTGGTGATGCTGTTCCGCTCCTAAAATCAGGATAACCTTTAGCACCAAAATGGATAATTTTTCCACCCTTAACTAATACACTATATTTTTTACCTTTAGCTTTTGATTTAAACGGTTTATATAGTTCCATTAATAAAATAATAATATATTTTCTTAATAAATGCGTGGCTTAGGTGGAAAAATGGATATGAATAGAATGAATCGGTTAGGTAGAAAACTTACTCTTAATCAGCGGTTAGGCATGAAAAATAAAGGATATAATGGCTAGGTTAGAATTCTTTTTCTAAATCTATAGGGTTTTCTTTATGATAATAACCATATAGATATCCTCTATCGTAATCTCTATTATATAACTTTCTACTAATTTTAGTACATCTTTTATTAGTAAAATAATAATCATAATTTTTCGGTTTTACGGAAGTCCAAGCAAACGGGTAGTCTAACAAGTTTCCTTGATATTCTTCTAATTCCATACTTGGATAGTTTCCCATTTTCCTACTATAATCATATATTTTTATATTCGTTATCATACTTAAAATAAATAATAATAATATATAAATGGAAATTCCTAGAATCAGTCAACCTCTACCAATAGAACCTAAAAGGATTTTTACCCTTAATATAGACAGTAATGACAGAGAAAGACAGGGTGATATTCCCTTTACTTTTTATACAACAGCACAGCAAACAGTAGTACCCAATATTAATCCAGCAGTCTTTTCAGGTGATTTATACTATAAAGTACCTGTTCCTTTAGAAAGTAAATCAGGATTTTTTAATGTATCTGTTAAATCTTTTTCTATGGAATGTAGATTTAATAATCAAATCCCCAACGCTGGCACCGGTTATGATATAGACTATCCCCAGTTTGCGGGAACTAACATATCTGTTAATATGGAAGTTAGTTCACCTTACACTTTTAAAACTGAAACTGGTAACAATATCCCTTATAAAACTACCTTACCCACTGCCCCAGCTACAACTTCTAATATTTATAGAAAATATCCTTTATTACAAATCGGTAATGTAAATGTTAGTGAAACGAATCCTAGTCAATTAACTAGTTTCGCACTCTCAGCAGTAGCACCTCCAGCAGGACCTAGTGTAGCATCAATCGGTTCACCAGTTAACCCTCAAGCAAAAATAACATCGGTAGACCACTACAAATGTACTATAGTTAATCAGGACCCAACAATAATTCATATAGTATTAGGTAGTCTGTGTTTAGATGGTGATAGTTTTCCTTATAACTCGGCAACTTGTTTAGTTCCTCTCAACCAACCAGATTTAACTACAGGTTCGGTTACCGGAACTGCTATACCTTTTTGTTTTAGATATAATTTAACCTTACAATTTGAAGAAGTTTAATATTTTTAATTAATAATGAATGAAGGACTTGGCGTCAAAGAAAATAACGGACAAGGTAGTCTCGGTACTAAAGAAGACATTGGTAGTGGTGGACTTGGTTCAAAAGACTATAATCAAACTGCTTTCGTGTCTAAACAAGCTTACGCACCCCAAGACGAAAGAAAAGAGGATGGACCCTACGGAGATATGAAATACCTAAAAGACTATAGTGATAAAAACACCGCAGTCTATTTAGATGAAAAAGATAAGGAAATAAAAATAGGAATGCGTGGAAGTAAAACAAGTATGGATTGGTTAAATAATCTAAATATTTTAAAGGGAAGTTATTATTTTGATAGTGATTTTAGAAAAGATGCTAGATTAGTGAAACAACTAAAAAAGGATTATAGTGGATATGAGATATCGACTACAGGACACAGTAGAGGTGGGGCTCGTGCTAGAGAAATCTCCTATAGAAACAAAAATATTAAGGCAACTACTTTTAATGCGGCTACTGGTGCTGGTATAACTGATAATTTGATAAATGCTAGGTGTGCTTTAGGTAGTACTAGTAGTTTATGTAAAAATGTAACTAACTATAGAACCGAGGGAGATATAGTAAGTGCCTCTAATAAAATGAACTCTAAAACTATAAAACCAAAACTAGGCACGGATATGAGGTCAGCACATAGAATGGATAACTTTCTCTTTATCTAATTAAATGACTTTAACCTACAAACAAAAGTTTAACAAAAAATACGGACAACCATTAAATCAGTCAAACTCTATAACTGATATAGCCAAAAAAACTGGATATAAAATATCCGGTTTAAGAACTATTTATAGAAAAGGTCTAGGTGCTTATAGAACCGCTGGACCAAGTCGTCCTAATATGACTCCTAATCAGTGGGCTCAGGCAAGAGTCTATGCTAGTGTGAATAGTAAAAGTAAGTCATATAAAATAGATAAGGTTCATTTGAAAAAATAAAAACCTAATATTCTCTACATATGAAATTAGTACATTTTTTTTTTTTAGAAATAGGGTTAGGAAAACTTCACGATAATCTACTCTATCTTAAAAATATTTATTTATTATCTAAATATAATCCTACTACCGAAATTCGTATATGGGACGAAGAAAAGTTAGATTTACTAGTTAAAAACGAATTTCCAGAACTACTAGATTTTTGGAATCATTTTCCAAGTAAGTTTTATAAAATAGATTTTGGTCGATATTTGGTATTAAAAAAATATGGAGGAATGTATGTGGATTTAGATATGGAAAGTCTATGTCCTTTACCTGACCCTAATGAAATGGATTTTATTAATATTTTTACTGATGAAAAAGGTGTAGAAACTTTTAACACTAATGTAATTTATTTTAGAGATTCTAATATGTATGAGAAATTAATTCAATTCTCCTATGATAGATTTAAAAATAATAAAATGCCTTCTACTTGGAAAATAAGACACTTACTCTATACGGTTGGAGCTAGAATGTATCATAAATTTTGTAGAGAAAATAAACTAAACAAAACTAATGTAGGAAAATATTTTAAAGATGAAATGACTAAAACTTGGTTAAAAGTAGATTTATAATAATTAAAATCTTACCGACATAGAACCACCGGCAACGGTAGCGACTAAGTCAAAATGTGCGAACGAGTCAATTTGACAGGCAACAACCATAGAACTATCAAACGGTGTAGCGGTTATAAGACTAGTGCCAAGATTAATAGCATCAACCGATAACTGTAGGTAAATAGAAATACCTAAGGTATTAAGACCAGCAGATAGAGGGCCAGAGCAAGTATCACTAGGGCCAAAGGATTCAACATCAAAACCTAGAACGAAACCAGCAGTAGAACCAGTATGACTAGCAATATAATAACCACCATCAGTAGTAATTGGAACTCCAGCAGTATTGTTAGCATAGACTTCTCCGTTCATATTACAAGGAATATTAAGGGTATTAATAGAACTACCTAAAGCATTAATTAGGAGAGAATAAGCCTGTGGAGCAGAACCAGTCGGGCCACTTGATAAACTGGAAGTAGTACCAGGAACAGGAGCAGGTTGATAATAATTATTAGTCATTTCAATAGGTTGAGATGGATATAAAGCAGAACCTATACGAAGCTGAGCCCGAGTAAAGTAATTTTTAATACGCTCACTAATAGAAAAATGACTAGCATTATTTAAGTTAGTCTGTGGTCTTAAACAATGATAGAGAGATTTAAGACTAGAAAACCTAGCAGGGACAAGGATTTCATTTTGAGTAGAACCAGCAGGGATAGTGTTAGAATAATGGCGGTAAGAGGAAGTAGAGATTTGATAAACTCCACCGGTCATTTGGTCTATTACTGCCTGTGCTTCTCCTGATAAAGTTACTACATTAGCGTGATATTCTATATCTGTCATTTGATATCCCCAGTTCATATAGGTTGAACTACCTACTTTTCTAGCATTAGGATTATCTAAATTAGCAAGTGTCCCATCAGGCACGGTTTCACTAATATTAGTATGACCTGGAGTCCATCTAAGGCATTGTACGTTAGCCACCGAATCCCAATAGATATGAAGCATTAAAGGACTAGATAAGGCGTGTATAGGGTACATTCTACAGGCGAGAGTACCAAACATAGAAAGGAGAGGAAGGCATACGGTTAATTTACCGCCAAAAGGAATTACAGGACCTACTCTACTAATTCTTAAATCGGCACCATTAGCACCTCCGTTTTCGTGAAGACCCCTAAGTTGATTATTACTAACTAAAAGACCAGCTGTAGCAGGGATATTACCACCAGCATTTCTAAGGAAATTCCAACCATCAGGGGCATCTAACGCAACTAAACCTAATTGATGATTACCATAATTAAGAGCATTAGCAACCCCAGCAGGACTAGCTGACGAGGTTTCAAGAACATTATTATGTAGAATATCAATATCATTACCAGCTCCAGCAGTACCATCATTAACTATAACATTAAGACCTGCTAGGAGATTAGTAGAAAGGTTACCTGGAATTGGAGCTCCAGGTTGAAACCAAAAAGGGGTAAAACCTGAGGCTGGAGGGCCAACAGCTCCGGCTGGCATAGAGTTATTAGAAGTCGCTCTAGTACCGGCCGCACGAACTAAACAGAAATACGTAGAGTTTTTAAAGCCATCACCAGCAAGACCTAAAATATCACCTGAGGTGTGAGTAGCTTCACTAGACATTTGAGTGTCTATCATAATAGCTGAAAGAACATTATAATTATTAATACTTTCTAAAAGATTAGAAGAAGAGTACCACTCTATTTTTTTAACGCAACTCATAGCACTAAGGTCAAGTACTAAAGGTGACATCACTTTACCAGTCCAATCTCGGTTAGTAGCAGTTTCACCAGGATAAGTAGTAGTATTTACAATAGTAAATTTTAAGAAGGATTTAGCACAATTTAAATAAGCTCCGGCCATACCAGTAGATACACGGATACGAGTAATATCGTCCGGTGAGGCGGTCCTACTAGATTCAGGTAGGGATACAACTAATTGACTATTCGCGGCCACTGCCATAGGGGCAAGAGAACTATAATCCAGAGATTTTGGGTACGAGCTCATTTTATAATAAAGGTAAAGAAAATAATTTTCAGTCTCTAATCTCTATATTAAACTCTTTATACTTTTCATTACGAATTTTTACAACTTCCTCTAGGGTATAATTTTTCATAGATAATGTAGTTCTAAATAATAATTTTCCTAACCTCTTTATTTGTAAATCATATTTAGGTCCTCTATTGGAATTTACAATAGAAATATTCATATAACCACTACTATTAGTTTTCATTTTTCTACGATTAGTCATATTTTCTAATCCAGTCGCCCACCTTAAATTTAAATAGTTATTATTAAGGGGATTTCTATCAAGATGGTCTATTTGAGGTTTATTTTCAGGGTTAGGAATAAAGGTTAATCCTACTAATCTTCCTACAGACATATAACGAGTTTCTTTTTTATCATTTCTTAATTGTAGTTTTTCATATCCATCTAAATCTATTTGGGTTTTCATAAACCTTTTATATTTTTTACTCCAAATATTTCCATCTAAATCAATTGTATAATTACTATATCCAGGGATTTCCATTAAGGATAATTAAAATCAAAAAAATAAAAATCAATTTTATTAATGAGCACACAACCACAAAATATCCCCGACTATGCTAATTATGATTATATAGCTAATAATAGTTTTATCTATTTATCAGGAGGAGATGGTTTTACTAGTAGGAACGAACAAAGAGGTGGTGAAATTTATAATTTAACTACAAATAATAACAATCAACCTCCTTCTAGTTCCTCTATTTATAGTGATGATAGTCAAAAAAACTATAATTTTAATCGAGTAATCAATACACCACCGAATTTTGGAATCCTATTAATACCAGTTAATTTTATATTAGATTATACCTTCTATAATATACATACCAACGACAGAGAGGCCAACAATTTAATTAAAGTAGCAAATCTTACTACTCTAGCAACTTCAAATGTTTTCCTTAGAGTAGGAAATTATAACGCAGTAGATTTTGCGACAGAGGTACAAACTCAAGTCAACGCGGCTGGATTTAATATAACGGTAACCTATTTTAAAAGTAGTAGAAGATATGGATTTACCAACAATGGACCAAATCCTATTTCATTCCTAACTCCAAGTAATCCCCTTATAGAACCTGAAAATTTAAATAGACTTTGTCTAAAACCACTGGGATTAATAGATAATGAAGACGGAAACTGGATAATTCCCATAGCACCTAATAATGTTTTACTCTCTCCTATAGTAGTAGATTTACGGAGAACTAATGCGATAAAAGTCCTTATAAATTATGGTACAAATTCTATTCAAACCGGAAACGATAGAAATCAAACTATAATGTGTGAAATACAAATTCCTTATATTATAGATGTAGTACCTCAATCCCTATCTTATATAGCTGGTACCGAGCAACTTACTCCTAAAATACTAATACCAGAACAGGCATTTAGTAATCTACAAATTACTATAACAGACGCTAATAATAGTCTAATTTTATTACAAGGTGGTAGTTTTAGTTCTATTTTAAAGACGGAAATTATACCCTTACCTCCTATTACAATCTCTCAACAAATAGAAATAAAGGATACTATAGCAGGTACAATACCTAAACCTACTAAATATGATTTATTAATTCAATTCTATAAAAAATTAATAAGAGAAGGAAAAATTAAACCTACCAAAAAATTAATTAAATTCATTACTGATAGTAGTAAATGAGTTTTTGCCCTTTAGGTACAGTTTATAATCCAAATCTAAAAAGATGTGCCTATCAAAGAACAGGTCAGTTTCCTAAACAACAAAAAGAACCTAACGAAAGTTTAGGTAGAAGTTTAATAAGACAAGCTAAACAGTTCCAGTTTAATATAGCTGAAGGAGAAATAGGCCAAGGAATAAGTAGAATTATAGCAAAAGACAGAGAAAATATTAATAAAGCTAAATCTAAAGCAGAAGCATTAGGTAAAGAAAGGATAAGCGAGTTAAGCACTATGGCGAGGAATTCAGGATTAGAAAGCGAGTTTATGATTTCACCGGATATGGCTCCAGATTCATTACAGAGGGATAGATTACTAGCAAGATTATATAGATACCACGACGAAGATATAGAGAAAAGGTTAAGGACTGGAGGTAGAGGAGACAGAAAACGAGCCAGGGAGAGAGTGGAAGAGATTAAAAAAGAGTTTCCACTAATAACTTTTGCTAATAACTATGAGAGGTTAAGATTTTTTGCGAATATGCCCGCTACTAAAATCATTAGCCAAATTCCAGTTATAGGAGCAATACCTAAAGCGTTTATGAAAACCTCTAATATCATATTAGAAAGTGAAGATAGAGCAAAAAAGACAGGAAAACGAACTATAACACCTAGTCAATTTAGAGAAGTTTTTGAAACTGGTAGTGAATTAGGTACAACTCTAGCAGACCCATTAGGGGAAGTAGGTTCTTCTCAAAAAAAACAGGTTGCTAAAAAACTAGCAAAACAAGCCAAAGCCTTTAAAAAAATAGGAAAAATCCAATTTATTTAATTAGACATATCCGTAGTAGTATCGCTAGCCATTCTAGCACCAGCACCACCGCTAGAGGGTAAATCACCCATAGTCATAGTACCACCAGTCATTCTACCTCCTAATTGACTTATACTCTGTGATTCTTGACTTAAAGTCTTTCTAGCCTCTCTAGTAGCCGCAAGTGGGTCTAATCCTAGTGTTTGCTCGTACTCATCTCTTAAAGCACCTACATCGTTTCCAAAAGTGGCCCGAGAAGCATAAAAATCACCCATACCACCCTTAGCTAACCGTTCATCCACATCACTAAAATCACTACTACTACTGCTAATACTTTCACCTTCATCAAAACTACTCTGTCTTGTACTTCTTATTAACTCATTTCTAGTAACATCTACTAATGGATTTTGCCTTAAATTTTGTCCTTGATTTCCTACTCCTAAAGCATTTAGTCCTTTTAAATCTAGTATATTTGGTAATGGTTCAAAAGGATTAGGAGGGGTTTCACTCCTAGGTGTTGCTAAAGGTGTACTTAGAGGAGTACCACTAGCTAAAATTTTTCTACCAAGGGAAGTACCTCTACCAAAAGGAGTACCTTCAAATCTAGGTGGGGGTCTAGCAACAGGAGCATTAGTAATAGGTGCTTTTTGATTCGTCACACCCCTTACCTCATTATCTGTAATTGTACTTGCCTCTCTAGTTGATTTTTGTTGTACTCTTAAGGGTTGATTATTAAATTGATAGGTACCAAATGGCCGTCGATTGGCTTCTACTCTAGGTAACGGTACATTTAAAGGCATAAAGGGACTAGGCATAATATTCTGTAGAGAGGGTAAAGGCATAGGCATAGCACGAGATAAAGGTTTAGATACACTTGCTAATTTCCTTCTTCTTCTACGCCTAGTAGGTCTAGGGCATTCAACACAGCACCTAGTAGTTACGCAACCGGTTCTATCGGTCGTGCGTTTTTTTTTTCGAGTAGTAATTTTAGCCATTTTATTATATAATTATAATTTATAAAAAAATGGTTGGAAAATTTAGAAAAGGAAGTAGAAGTAGAACTATGAAAGGACGATTAGATTTTACTACAAAAAAGACCTCTAAAGATTTTGATAGAGGTGGAAAACGCAAACGCACCGCACAGGGTAGTAAAATAGTAAGACGACCTTTTAGTGGAAGACTAGAGAGGACAAGACCTAAAAAAAAAGATGGATGTACCTGTAAAATGTTCGTTTAGGGTTATTTAATAATTTCTACAAATTTATTAAGGAAAATGCTTAAGTCGGTTTATAGATTTAAGGGATATATCTATGAGGTAACGGGTAAGTGTGGAAAAAAATATATAGGTTCTACACTTAACTTTAAAAATAGACAATATAGTCACGCTAGTAAAAGAGAGTTTAGTAATTCTAGAAAACTAGAAAAACCCTTAACTTTTAGATTAATTAGAGAGGATTCCTATTTATTATTAAAAACTATGTATTTAGTAGAACAATTCTATATTGATACTATAGAGGGAGTTATTAATAAAAAGAGGAGTTATGTAAGTAATTCTAAAAGAAAGCAACTGTGTAGAGAAAGAAGTTTAAAATGGTATCACGACAATAAAGAAAAACCCTATGTAAAGATGATGAGAAAAGCTAGAAATGACCTATATAGAAATATGGATAATGGGACCTACATGACTAAGGCATCTAAAAGATGGTATAATAAAAATAAAGATGATAAAGTAATTTGTAAGTGTGGTAGTAAAGTACAAAGAATTAAACTAAGAATTCACTGTGCTAGTCTAAAGCATCAAAAATGGGAAATGAAAAATAAAATTGATTTATTAATTGATTAATTAATGAATCAAAAATGAGTGACTATTTGAAAGAGAAAAATATTAAATTAATTAATGACGGTAAGTTTATATTAATAGAAAAAGATGGAGTGGAAACTAAATATAGAATATCTATAACCTCTTTATCTCTTAAACAGTGTCTAATTAGAAATCTAATGATTCTTTTAGAAAGTAAAGATAGAGATTTTATTAAAGGGGTTGTTGATAGTTGGTATAAAAAGTTTAAGACTACTAAAGAACCTCCTTCTATTCAAATAGAAAAAAAGGAAAGTGTATCTATGGATTTTTCAGTAGTCCTTAAAGCGTTTGATGACTTTAAAGAGGGACTATTGAAAAGTAAAGATGAGGAAATCAAGCAATTAAGAGAGGAAATAGAAGAGGAGAGAGAAGCTTGGGGTGGTTGGGTAGGAAAGGAAAAAGAAAAAGCGGATAAAATGGTACAGGAACACGTTTGGTTTATAGAAAAGGAGAAGGAATGGAGGAAAGAAAAAGAGGACTGGTTAGACCAAGTTGTTAATCTACAAGAAGAGGTTGAAGGACTAAAAGAGAGGAATGAAGAACTAGTAGAAGAGAATGAGAATTTAAAAGAGGATAATTTAGAATTAATGACTAAAGAATTGATTAATTAATTCATTGATTAATTAATTGATAAGGATAAGACCATATATATTTATATTTTTTTTATTTTGTTTTTTTAGATAATAAAAGTATGTTTATTTAAAAACCTAAATTAGTAGTTGAAAAAAAAGACTAGTTGTAAAATGAAAAATGAAAAATCCGTAATAAGAAAGAGAATTAAAATTAGACTCTAAAAGTAGGTATTCAAAAAAACATATAGTTATTACCAAAAAAAACAAACTTAAAGGAATTATAATATTTTCTTATAATAAATGGTATTAAAAATATCTACTGATTTCAATAGGGTCTTTGTATGGTATGATAATAAAGAAATAAAGAGTTATTCTACTAAACTTACTGCTCTTAGAGCAATAGAAAGAAGATATACTATCTCTTATAGTGAAGCAAATAGAATTTATAAAGAAAAAATAGGAATAGGTGAAGCATCAACTACTATAGATAATGAATTAACCTATCTTAAAGAAAGAATAAATAAATTAGAAAAAAAGAAAATATCTATCCACTCTGCTAAAAAGAGAAGATTATTTAAAAAGTTAGGAAAAGATTTTGAAAAGTATAGAGATTCCTGTGGAGTAGATAATATTAGATATTTTATCCATAAAAGAAAAGATGGAGCATTAGTAAAACATCATTACCTCTATAAATATTGTGGATTGAGTATAGATAGAATATCAACTGGTGCTGAATATATAGAAAAACTAAAAGAAGCACTAGAAAACCTTGAAAAAGTAGATTTAGAAAACGCTAAGAAAATTATTAAAAGTAAAACTGTAGAGGAAATAAATGAAGATGCTATTGGCTGGGTTGTTTTTATTACTCACCTCTATCAATTACTGTGCGTAGATGATGAGGAAATAAAAACGAAAGAGTTACTATCAGATGAAATTTAAAATCGCTATTATATCATTAGAAGATAGTCCTAGAAGAAATTATATTAAGCTAATTCCAGATTACTATATAGATGCTATTAATGGTTTAGATTTTTCTTTAGAAGCACTACAAGCAAAAATTAAATATCATACTGGAAAAGAATTTATTACTTGTAGGTCTGTCCCATTCACTGATAAATGGAAAATAAGACTAGCTATATTCCTGTCTCACTTGAAAAGTCTTAGATGGGTTATACAAACTCACTATGAAAAGAATAATCTAGTTGTTCCTCCTCTATTAATATTAGAAGATGATTTTAAAATGGACTATCAAAGTCCTAAAGACATACCCCTTCCGCCACTTCCTGATGACTGGGAAATTTTATTTTTGGGAGGGTTTTTTACTGATAAAAAAGGACATACCGAAAAACCTAAAATTGGTTGGAATCTAATAAGACACGATAAAATTAAATGGTGGACTACTTCAAGTTATATAGTAAAAGACCCTACAAAACTTTTAAAAACTATCAGAGATTTTGGGGCCTTAACTACTCTTGACTCTTACTATAACAGATGGGTCTTTAAGAAAATGAAATCCTATTATTTATATCCTGTGGTAGTTGAGCAGAATGATTTATTAGAATCTTCTATAAAAGATAGAAAATATATTTTAGAACAAAGAAATAAACAATTACGAATTAAATCTCCATTTTTTATTGGTGATTAATAATCATTAATGATTAATAAATTGATTGATTAATTGATTAATTAATTGACTAATTAATCTATTTCAAAATAAATATGAATTCATTTTTATTTAATCTAATTTATTAATATGTTTATTAAAGCAGATATACACTCTTACATTAAAGAAATAGAATCAAATACTATAGATTGTATCTATACAAACCCTCCCTTTGGGGTAACTGAGAATGAATGGGACAAACCTTTAGATTGGGATATTTTATGGGTAGATATATGGAGAATACTAAAACCAAATGGGGTAGCAATCATTCACGCATCTATGCCTTTTTCCTACAAACTAATCAAAAGTCAAACACCTAAATATCATTATATATGGATTAAAGACAAACCTACTAACTTCTTTCACGCTAAAAAGCAACCTTTAAGACAACAAGAGGAAATTTATATTTTCTATAAAAAATCCCCTACGTATAACCCCCAAATGATAGGTACAAAAAAATATTTTACTGGTAAAGCTGGAAAATCCAATTATTATGGTAGTAGAACTAAAAAAGAGGTTAAAAAAGAATTTCATATAGGAAAATACCCTAATAATATATTAAAGTTTAAGAGGTGTGTTAGAGATGGAAAAACGATTCCTGATGAAATGATTAGCTTCTTTATTAAGACCTATACTAATGAAGGGGATTTAATCCTAGATATGACCTGTAATAATGATGTAGTATTTAATGTAATAGATAAACTAGATAGAAATTATATAGGAGTAGATATAAATTTAGATAATGATTTATTAATTGATTAATTAATCTATTTTGAAATAATCCAAAAAAATATGAATTAATCTTTATTTGATTATATTTATCTTGATGACTGATTTTGAAAATGCCTTAAATACCTTTAAATTTAAACTATCTTTGATAGAGGGAGATACAAATGGAGTAGTGTTAGAATATTTCCTCCCTGCGGTGACACACCGAGGCGATACTATTAGAATATTCTATAGAAGTTGTAAGAAAACCTTTAAACAAAATATTAAAGTTAAAATGGAACGGATAATGGGAGATAGGTTTAAAAATGAAATTAAGTTATATGTAAATGAAGAAATAAATAAACTATTTCCTAAACCTAAAAAAATGACCCCTGAAATTAAAAAAATTACTATTCAACAACAGTTACTATTAAAAGATAAAGAAATAGAAAAATTAAAAAATCAAGTTAAAGTACTAACGGAATTATTAAACTGTTAGACATTAGTTACAACCTCACGCTCACACTCTAAACTACCACAGCGGATTTTACTACATCTTGACTTGTTAATCCAAGCGAAAATAATAGCAAATAGACCTCCAGCAGATAATAGAATACTACTTATAAATACCCCTAAACTAGATAGTTTATCGCTCTGATAGATTTTTATATAGGGACTAGGTGTTGGTTGTAGTGAATTAGTATAGTTAACCGCCATAATGCTAAACATTTATTTTTTCTTTTTATTTTTATTCGTGATTTTCCTTAAAGTTTTAGCTAGTCTCGCTTGTCTAACTGTTCGAGTAGTATATTTAGTCGGTTGCCTCAGTACTTTCGCGGTAAATTTTTTCACACTGAGATTCGCCTTTTTCGCCTTCCTCGTTAGAGCACCAGGCCTCACAATCGCTTTCTGTATGAATCCCCCTTTTTTCATTAAGATATTCCAAGTTTTTTTTTAGATTAGCATCAGCTACAGCTCCGTCCATAGCAATTCCTTTAGCAATTGCTACCTCCTCATCGTATTTTTGTTTTAGATGAGACCAGTTTAAGGTGTTTTTACCATTACAATCCTTTTTAATTCCTCCTAGTTTTTCTAACTGTTCTGGATTTAGGGTAACACTACCAGGTATAATATTTCCCTCTTTATCAGTAGCAGGTCGGCAAAAATCTGGATTAGTATTCATAATTTCTAACATTGAATAGCACTCGCACAGTTTAATCATACTGGATTCCTGTCTCTTATAGAATTCCATAATCTCCTCTTCGGTTAAAGGGTTTTCTTTATCTTGTCCTAACATAATTTTTTCATTAAGAGTAAGTTGTAGGATTTTACAGTAACCGAATAGGTGGGCCGCACTAGTTGCTCTAGCAAAACCAAAGGTATCTAGTTCACCATTTTCTAATTTAAAATTCTCCTCTTTTAATTCAGGTAGTTTGACCTCCCATTCATTAATCCTTGGAAATTCCTTATCTTTTTTATCTACATTCATTTTACCCATAGGGGGTTTAAATTCTTCATCAATATCTATAACTTCCGCCATTTATTATTAATATAGATTTACTGAGGTAAATTTAAACGAGCAAGTACCATTCCTGTATTGAGATTAGGATAAACCAAACCTATATCTCTAAGGTTTCTAGTTTGAGGCATAGAATTAGGTATTTCTAAACCTTGATAATAGTTTTTAAGGTCTGCTGGTATTCCTGTTTGGTAATGTGCTATCCCCTCTTTTTGACAGGGGGTAATAGGAGAACCATAGGGAATACCGTTTTTTTGAGGAAACTCTAGAAAATATCTATAGGAACCCTGTGGATTTCTGATAGGTACAGGGGTATTAATAGGATTAAATGAATATTTTAAGGGATTGACTGACGAACTATAACTATCAAGAGTACTTCTCGCCCAACTATAGTTAAACTGTGGTTTTAAGATATTAGTCATTATAATTTAATCAAATGTTATTTTTTTATTAATAATTTTTTTTTCAACTCCTAAACCTTTTCCTGATTTTCTCTTTTCCTCTCTAAATAGATATTTAATTACACTTTCTCTAGGGTTTTTACTATGACTAAACCTTTTTTTAAGAATCTTATATTTTTCTAGTGCGGTTATAGTTTCATTAGGGAACGGGTATATATCCATAGGATTAACTGGTATATCTATAAAATCGCTGAGATGGTATTGCGGATAGTCTATAGGGATAGGTAACATTTATAATTATCCAATATTTTTTTCTTGTGTCCTTGTATAATGGAAGAAAAACAGAAGGATTTAGAAGCATCTATAGAAGAAACACAAGCGACAGAAGCAGTAGAAGTAGAGGTTAAACCTAAGAGGGTGAAAAAACCCCGCACCCAAAAACAAATAGACGCCTTTGAAAAAGCACGACTAAAGAGGTTAGAAAATATTAAAAATAAAAAAAAAGCATCATCACCACCACCTAAACCGAAAGAAGAAGAACCGCCAATAGAAACCACACCACCGTCCCCACCAAACAGTCCAAAAGAGGAGGATATCCCATATAAACTAACAATAAAAAAAAGAAAGAAAAAACCTAAAAAAGAAATAATCATTAGTGATAGTGATAGTGACTCAAGTGAAGACGACCAGCAATTTATTAGAAATTTCTATAGAGAATATAAACAAAAGAAAAAGGTTAAACAAACTAGAAAGAGGATACCTAAGAAAAAACAAATAGAATTTAGTAGTGAAGAAGATGAACCCGAACAACATCATCAACAATTATATTTTATATAATTATATAGATGAGTTTAACAGAAACGGAAAATAGAGAATTACTATTTGCTCCTCCTAAGTTTAAGTGTGATACCGCCCTAAAAGATGTACCTGAACCTTTACCCCAAAATGTTAGTTTTAATATGGTGTTAGTAGGAAAACCTGGTAGTGGTAAGAGTAGTTTAGCTACTAATATAATAACTAATCCTTTAAGAAAAAAATATCATAGTATTTTTATAGTAATTCCTAAAAATAGTATGAATAGTTATGCGTGTAACCCATTCCAGTCTATAGATGAAGAGCAGATTTTTCATGACCTAACCATAGATACCCTATTAGAAATATACGGTAGGGTTAGTGCTAATGCGGAAGAAGGATTGAATTCACTATTATATATAGACGACCAAGCAGCTAATCTAAAAAAAAGTAATATCCAACAAACCTTTAAGGAACTATTATATAATAGAAGACACTTGAGATTAGGAATTATTAATAGCGTCCAGCGTCTAACTACTATTCCAAAAAGCATTCGGGCCGTGACTCAACTATTAATTATTTTTAAACCGTGTAATAAAGCAGAGGGTAATATTCTATTTGATGAAATGATTAATCTAGAAAAAAAAGAGTTTGTGAAGTTAATGAACTATACCTTTAAGAAAAAGCACGACCATATGTTAATAGTCCTACACGAAGATAGATACTATAGAAATTTTAACAAGATTGAAGGATTAGATTTAGAAATTAAATATTAGCTTTTTTACACCTAAAAAAACATATTAAGAAAAAAACTATTAATTATGATATGACTTTAGGTAAAATATCACCCGAGAAGGATTGGGAAATTATATTAGGTGCTTTAGAGTACTCTTTACCACCCCCTATAGAGTGTATTAAGATGATGATGTCTGATAGGAGTTGGAGAGAACCCTATAGTCTTGCTGTAGGTCTATTTAAAAAATCTACACCCTATCGGAAAAATAGTAGAATTTATACTATTAAACTTAATTCTATTAAATTTAAATTTTTAAGGGATTTTCTAGATGTAGAAATTAATAAGAAAAAAATAATTAGAAATAATATAATAATAACTGAGATAAGGAAATTTTGGATAGGACAACCTACCGAAAGCAAAGAAGAGGAGTTTAATAGAATTAATAAAGAATTAGATAGTTTATTATGGAAACCTAAACCAGTAATTAAACCTAAATGTCTATGTAGGACCAAGGGATTCGGTTTTTGTTTTTGTAGATAATTACCTTTATTAATACTATTTTAATTAATTCATTAATAACAACTCTACGGATAAACCTATATAAAAAATTATTCATTAGTCTTAATAATGAGAGATAAAAATATAACCTATGTTAGACTAATAAAATATCCGCCAAAGCATTTTTTAAAAATAGAAAAAAAAAATATTATTTTGAGTTTAGATTAATTAATTGATTAATTAATTGATTAACTAATTGATTGATTTATTAATTGATTTATTTTATTTTATTATTTTATATGGAGGACAAAAGAACTAAAGACGATAAAGAACAATTAAAAAAACTACAAAAAAAATTATCAAAAGTCCGTGGATTTGTAGAAAAACTAAAAAAAAAGACTGGTAGTAATAAAAAAATACCTGTTAGTAGATTATATAATTTATACAAAAAAAATTATGGTAATGATATAGAAGAGTTGGAAGATATAGCAAGTGTAGAATATTACGCCAATCTAGCTAGTAAATATGATAAACCTACCTTTGGGGGAACTAATACAACCTATTTAGATTTTATCATATCTCCTTCTTTAAAACAAGCACTAAAAGATAAAAAAATGACTAATAGACAATTTTTAGATTTTTTAATTAATGGAGGAGAAATAAGTGATATTAAACCCCCATCTATGAAAAAAACTAAGAAAAAAAAAAGCAAACCTAGTAAAGAGGACGAGGTAAGACCAGCATCTAAACCTATGTCTAGTAAAGAGGACGAGGTAAGACCAGCATCTAAACCTATGTCTAGTAAAGAGGACGAGGTAAGACCATCATCAGGGACTACTACAGCAAAAAAAACTAAGACTGTAGAAAAAAAAAGTAGTAGTAAAGGTAGAGGACCACCTGCCTATTGTTTTACTGCTAAAAGACTATCAGATAGTAAGAAGGGTAAAAAAGGACAACGCTACGTAGTTTGTGTGCCTGGATTTGTTTAACCATATTCATAGAAGACAGACCCGTCCTTTTGTACGAATCCTAAAGACCCATATACAATTTTAGGGTTAAGACCTTTAGCTTTAAGTCTATCAGAAATAATTATAGACCTATAAAAGCAAAATCCACCACTTACTACCCAAAAGGTTTGATAATCTATATTACTACCTACAAACTGTTTAGCTTTATCTTCATAGCACTTACGCCATTTTTCATTAAGTAAAGGTTGAATATCAGCGTGAAAGGGTACATACTTTAGGTTTTTAGTACCATGTAGAGAGCATTTTTCTAGTAATTTAACAGGATAATCTAAGATTTTACCGTCAAGTTCTACCCAGCAGTGTAGGTCAGGAGAGTCTAGTCCCCAAAATTGCGGTTCAGTCGCAGGGGTTCTAATATCCCCATAGTGTTTAGTAATTAAATCAGTCATTAAGATAAATATAATCAAAAAAAGATTAATTCATATTTTTTTTTGATTTTTTCTTTTATAGATTTATAGTCCTTTATATTAAAAAAAAGATTAATTGATTGATTAATTGATTGATTAATTAATTGATTAATTAATCGGGATAGACTATTTGTTTATATTGGTAATTGTTAGGACTTGCTTCATTTAGTTCTTTCATCCATTTTTTTAAACTAGATAATTTATAATAATTAGGTTTTCCCTTAACGGTTCTTCTCTTTGTACTATATTTTGATTTAAAATTATCAGGGTGTCCGCCTCCATATCCTCCAAACCATAGATTATAGATTTCTATACCTTCATTATAATATTTAACTACTTTATTATATTCTTCTATCGTTTTATACATTTTTGTTATGGAGTTATTATAATTATTCCTAACCTTCTCTAGGATTATAGCGAGGTCTGTAGATTTATACTTAGCCTTGATGTCTAACTTCTTCATATCCTTATCTTTAATCCAGTTGTAGAGGTGGATATAATGGTTGATTTGTGTGATTTCCTTTACTTGATTCATCTGCGTCTCTCTTCTCTCAAAAAAAAGACCTTTCAAATTTATTCGTCTATAGATTTATAGACCCTATAGACCTATAGACCTATAGACCTATAGACACCTATAGACCTACTTGACCTATAGACCGAAAAATTTGAAAGGTCTTTTTTTTGATATGTAAATCCCAATTATGCCGAGTTATAAAGCAGAAGTACAATATCTTAAAGAAGTTATCAAAGCTTACCAGATAGGAATGGCGTTCATTAACGCCGAGACAGAGGGATTAGTAGAAACTCAAGAAGAAGAAGAAAAATTAGATAAAGCACTAAAAAATATGAGACTAGTCATCGTAAACAACGTGAGAACCTCCTCAATTAAACACAATAGGACTAGGGGAGAGTTTAGAGAGAATATTACCACACCTATCTCTTGGACTATTAACCAATTAAAGGGGTTTGATGAAGATAATACGAGAAGGGAGTATCCTAAGACATTTAGCGTTGAGTTAGAATTATGGAATGATGAAAAGAAGAAGGGATTTTATACTAAATCACTTGACTATAAAAATATAGTGGAGGCAGAGCAGAAGTACAATGAATTGAGAAATACCCAAGTATTTAAATGTTTGAGATTAGTACAAAGGGAAGATGAGGAAACGGAAGAGGAAACCATAAGACACCAACCAGGGTTATAAAGCAGTTAATAAAGAGGTTTGCGTAAAATTAGATATGAAGATTAATTAGAATTGATTGATTAATTGATTGATTAATTGATTGATTAATTAATTGACTAATTAATCAAAATTACCGAAATCTAGAAAATCCTTAAAAAAAGATTGTGGAAAATTATAGTATTCTTTTCTTTCTCTATTTTTAGAGAGAGAGAGAAGCGCATAGCGCCGAAGGTTCCTTCTCTCTCTCTCTAAAAATAGAGAAAGAAA
>WLWE01001081.1_pt1 | contig 21531 bp, 40 predicted proteins | sample 6718301 | NCBI WGS metagenome assembly WLWE01 (sample SAMN12718691, study PRJNA515312) | sponge metagenome | isolation source: marine sponge | host: Mycale hentscheli | place: New Zealand: South Island, Marlborough, Capsize Point | collected 2003-05-01 | reverse complement strand
AGTCTAAATCAAACTCTATAGGTATATGTTTTAGGAATCCTATCTGTCTAGGGGAGGGTGGGCCCATAGTTCGCAAGCTAAAAACCAAACCGCTTGGGACCCCTCGGGGTGGGTGGGCCCAAGGTTCACGAGCTATGCAGTTTATGCAAGGGGGTATGGGATTAATCCCATACCCTTATATTAATTTATAGTTTTGGATAGTGATACTGCCAAAGATTATTGGCAACACGATTGATTGCTTTCCAGTCAGGTCTATTATCATAAGTTCTAAAATCTTTTTGCACGTTCTTTTTAAAACCATCTATGATCCAATCTTTATTAACTGGAGTATTCATTAACTTATTTAATACCCTTTCCCATTTGGCTATGCAGTTATCCACTGGATATAATCTAACATAACCATAACAAGTAAAAGGATTTATTAGATCAACTTTTTTATAACCTGTCGGAACCAAAAGTAATTGGCTAGTATTTACTGAACCATACATATCCATTAATCTTTGAATTTTATAGCCAGTGCCTCGCAGCATTTTATTCATTTGCCAAATACAAAGTCCACGATTAGTGATCCTTCTCTCGTGAAACCTTGGTTTAGTTTTATAGGTTTGATCTTCCTTTTTTACGAAGTTAATAATCATCAAACCTCCTCATTAAATTGCGGTAAGTAATGCCAAAATTTTAATCCAGCAACCGCGGTCAATAATAAACCTAACCAAGTCTCAATGTGAATTGCAATAATAATTCCTAAAAACATTAAAGCAAAACAAAGTGCAAAACTAATTGCCATTAATATTGCTCTCATTAATTGTACCTCGTTTGATTGTCTATTGATTGCTCGTGCTTTCTTTTTTCACTGGCCTTTTTAGCAATCTTAACTGCTAACGCCCCGTGTTTATCTAAAAAAGATTTAGTACATAAAGTTCTATAATCTTTAATCAGTTTATCTATATAGGTCATTTATTATCCTTTCTATGTTATGGGATATTATGTCATATCCCATAACATTAGTCAAGCCTTATTGTTTAAAGTTTGGTAGTGCCTGTAAATCTTGGTTCCACCTTAAACCTATCTTTTTAGATACATTGTCTAAAGCTATTGCAAGACTATCAGGGGTTCCACTTTCCATAACAACATCAAGAGCTTTAACTTTAAGATCCTTAAGGTCTTTAAGTTTTTTGCCTTCAGGTCTTCTCTCAATCTCACGTTGTGCAAGAGTAGAAGCCCAATCTCTTAATTGAGTTTCACAATCTGCAAGAGTTATTTCATCACTATAACTAGAATTTCTGCCCGCTCTAGTAAATTTATAATCTAGCTCTTGGTCTTTTGGTTTTCTTTTTTCAAAAAATGTAAGTGCAGTTGCTCTTGCATCTGCTAACATTTTTTCTGCTTTCCTAAAATTATCTATTATTTTTTCTGCGCCAATCTTTTTAGATAATTTAGAGACAGCTTTGTCAGTTGCCTCAGTCTTAAATTGTTTAACCAATAATTCCTGTTCATCAATCATTGGGTTAAACTGCCTTTTTACCTTATCTCGAAAGTGATCGAGTTGGTATTTAGTCATTGTTTTACTCATTGTTTATCCTTTCTTTTATTATGGGATTTTATACTACAAGTAAAATAATAAGTCAATCTTTATTTTTATTTTTATTTCTAGGGGAGGGTGGGCCCACGGCCCACAAGCATAGGTTGAATAAAAATTAATTATTTATTTGACAGGGTATGGGATATTATGCTATAACTAATTTAATAAAAGAAAGGATAATAAATGACAAAAGAAATAAGAAACACAATAGATACTATTACACATCTTGATAGTATGAAAGCTGTTAAGGTTGCTTTAGGATTATCTGAAGCTAATCAGAATAGCACTAGCAAAGTAATGGAAGTTGTTAGCTTATTAGATAAAAATTTAAAATCATTAGCTATCAAAGTTATGGAGTTAGAAAAAAAGTTGGAGGCTTATGAGCGACCAAAAAATTGAAGCGCTTGAAATTGGTCTTTATGAAGACTACCTGGATGAGCTTCAAAAGAAATACTATGGAGGCATTAACAAAGTTTTAGGGGAGCCGTGGTTCACTAAAACTGATGCAGAAATAGAAGCCGAGGCAGAAAAAAAAGTTAAAGAATTTATGGATCGCAATTCATAAATAGTCAAGCGCGGTGCTCCAATAGCTATGAGCGGGAGAAATCCTAGAGAACCGCGCCTGATCCCTGGTCCAATCGTTGTATGAAGAGGATTCCTTGCAATTGGACCTGGGATCAGACTGATCCCTGGTCCAGACGGTAAATCGAGATGCTAGCTAAGAAACCTATCTGGACTTGGGATCAGTTAAGCTGGAGCAGGCTCCGTTAAATAACGCGGCTGGCTTCTCTGGTCTATTATCCTGGAACCTGGACGCGAGCGCAAGCTCGCGAGCGGGGGGGGAGGGTGGGCCCTAGGGTCACAAGCGAGCATTGTCAATAAAATTATTTTTTTATTTAGTTGACAATTTAAGTTTAATATTTATTATGGGATATTATGAGAATTGAGAAAGCAAAAGAAATTACAGGAAGTTTAAGCAAGCCTTCTAAGATGCCTGGCCACGCGTATGGTTTACCGGCTAAAGAATGCAAGACCGGCGGAAAGTTACAAAAGGTCAAGGGCTCGACGTGCTACGGTTGTTATGCATTAAAAGGCTGTTACGTTTTCAAAGTTGTGCAAGCTGCACAGTATAAAAGACTAAAAGCCATCAGACACCCACTATGGGTCCGAGCGATGGCAATGCAAATTAACAGTAAAAAAACCAAATTTTTTAGATGGCACGACTCCGGAGATATCCAGGACCTAAGACACCTGGCCAAGATTTTTGAAGTTGCAAGACGTTCCCCGGATGTAAATCACTGGTTACCGACTCGAGAAGCTTGGACAGAGAAATACCAGGACCGGGCGCCGTCAAATCTAAAATTAATTTTTTCTATGCCGATGGTCAATCAGGAAGCGGCGGGCAAGTTTAAATATACTAGCACCGTCGTGACTGATCCAAAAAAGGCCACGTGTCCAGCTCCAAAACAAAACAACGAGTGTAAGAGCTGCAGGGCCTGTTGGGATAAGAAAATTAAAAACGTTGCATATCTTGCACATTAGAATGATTCTAAGGTAGTGAAAGTGTTTAGACATCCAAAATATTATGAAGAGATGCGCAAGCGCGCGAAGAAATTTCAGAAGGAACAAGCGGACAAGCTAGCGAGCGAGCAAGCACGGCGGGTGGGTGGGCCCACGAGCAACGAGCCGGCGAGCGAGCAAGCAAGCGATCAAGCGTCCGATGAGGACTCGAGCAACAAGCGCTGAATGTGATCCCAATCGTTGATTGCGAGGGAAGGTGTTTCGCGGTGATCAAGCAGAAGACCGTGGAGCGAGGAGCTCTTATACAGCTTTATACATTTGAGGGAAGGTATCTGTACGAGTATAAAGTTACGTTTTGTACGAGTTAAGTGAAACAACTTTTGATGCGGACTAAAGCTAATTTTATTACCGGTAGCAACCTTAAGCTCAACCATAAAAAAACCACACTTATCATTGTATCCCAACAAATCTGGTACACCAAAGGATGCCCAAGATTCTAGTCTAGTCCACTGAATTTTAGGTGTATTCTTCTTAATTAATTTCCAAAATTTAGACTCTGGTTTCATCGTACATCGTACATAAATCGTCCGGTTAAATCGTACACTTATTGACTTATAATCGTACATCATATAAAAGTCAACTATGGCTAGAACTCCGGTATTAACTGAACAACAAATTAAATTTGCTACACTATTGGTGTATGAAGCAGGTAGAAAAAGCCCTGCAGAATGTGCCTTTGAGGCAGGATATAAAACTAGACCAAGACAATCAGCATCAGAATTAAGAAATCCAAAGGTATACCCATTGGTGGCAGCTCATATAAGAGAATTAAGACAAGAAGCTCAAGAGAAGTATGGAATCAATTACCAAAGTCATTTGCAAGAAATGGCAAGACTCCGTGATGAGGCAAGAAAATTAAAACAACTTTCCCCCGCTGTGACCGCCGAAAAGAATCGGGGCCAAGTCGGAGGTTTATATATTGACAGGCAAGTTAATATCAACGCCAATGTAGATCTAACTAAATTATCACCTGATGAATTACAGGATAAATTAGATAAAATGTATGATGAGGATATTAAAGATGTTACGCCTGGTAAATCAAAACTAAAAGCATCAGAAGTAAAACAAGACCCTGAATCCGATTAGTCGCTTCGTTTGCTCGGCAATACCATTCTTTTATTTTGAGTGCCGATCTTTTTATTATTTCCATATAATACTCCTTGTGAGTTTGGACCCTTCCTCGGTGGAAGTTGGCTCCATTTTACGTTAGGCATATTCTTAGTCAAGGTTTTATTTTTCACTTATTTTCTCCATTTTTATTATACACGATTTAGGAAATACATTTCTATCACTAAATAATTCTTCATTTTGTTCGTAAGATGCAAAAGTTCTTACGTGCTTTTTATCTTTTTCAAATACGTATGCTCTTGTTATCATAATACTAGGCATAAAACCCATAAACTCAAATGCTGTAGCGTGCCCTCCATCTGCCGTGATATCTTCCCACGTAATTTCATAAAAGTAATATCTCTTCTTTTTAATTACAACAGATTTATATTTAGATTTTTTAGGACGTCTCATAACAACTCTTATAATGCATAGTGAGATTTTTAGGCAAAAAAGTTTTCAAAAAAACAAAAAGGGTCGCGCACGCAGAGTACATCTGTGCCAAGCCATAATTGCAAAAAAGCCAGTGTTTACACCATTTGTGCCAAGCTGTGCCAAGAGAAATCGATGTCGTGGCACACCTATTATTCGCTAATACCAACACTTCTAATCGATTTTGACCACTGTGCCACCTGTGCCACCATATTTTTTTGATGACTGAAAAAAAACTTTGCCCTAGAATTCCCCTATACACTGGCACACTACTGTTTTTTGGGCACATTTGTGCCACTTTTGATAATTTTCTTAACTCCACAGCCGTGAATCTCAAATCTAGCGTATGGTTGCCACTGCTTACGAATCAGATTTAGCTCTAAAATCAGACTCGACCATTGTTTGGGACTTATGTTTGTCCCTACTATACTCACCTTTTTCATAATCTATACACAATTTACCTTCTAAATGGTCCATCTCGTGTTGTATGCACCTTGCTTCTAAATTGTAGAAGGTCTTTTGTTGTTCATCTCCTTTCTCATCTTTGTAGTTTAGAGTGATTCTAATGTATCTTTTTACTTCACCCTGCTTACCAGGTGCAGATAAACACCCTTCAGAATCTGTAATTGTTTCTTCACTATTTTTCACTATTGTTGGATTTATAAATACTTGTGGCTTGCCTTGGTATCTTGTGCAGTCCATAACAAACATACGAACATCATACCCAACTTGTATTGCAGCCAAACCAATTCCATTGTGTTGATACATAGCTCTAGTCATCCAAGTAATAAGTCTATTGATTTTATCGTCTAGTGGAAAAGCCACGTCTTTACTCACTTTTCTTAAAAATACGTCAGGATATCTGACCAATTCTATGCTAACCAAAGTGCCTCCCAGTCTCCCGGTTGGCACCCGGCCGCGCGTTATCCATTATGGATTCTATCATTCCTGCCTGTAAGTTGTTGATTGAAGAAATGTCTTTCTTGGGTCTTTTTTTAAGACTACCCTCCAGGCCGAAGAACTATTCTGTTTACCAATTAATTGGCTTTGTTGTAATTCTATTCTACCTATTTCATTTAGGCCACCTCGATCATTCTCCATATAAATAAAACAATCTGATATGGCAGTGCCTTTATTTCCGTTAGTGAATTTGTCTAGTATTTGCTGCAAGTCTCTCATTCTTAGACTCATTTATCCTCCTTACTATTGATTCTAATAATTCGTACCATTTTTTTCTCCACATCTTCTGTACTTCGCCTTCAGTTTTATTGTATGTATTTGCAATATTATTTAGTCTTCGCATTTCTTGATTTATAGTACTCATCCACCCTCCTTAAAAAGTTATGTTTATATTTTTGAAAGTCACTTCCTTCAACCACAAACTCCTGATAATAATTATCTTTACTACACATCATAATTACACCCTTGGTAATTTGTGTATTAAATAAAATATTATGTGCCATTGCATATGCTGCTAGTTGATTGAAATAATCGTCAATCCATTCTCTCTTCTTTGGCTTGTTGGTTTGTTTGAAGTCTATGATAGCGTCCTGGCCTTTGTGTATACCTACTAAATCTGTTTGACCTGCATATAACCCAGGATAATATAAGGTACATTCTGTGCCGTAATATTCTGTAACATTAGATAATCCACTTTGAATAACTTGTATTGCCATATTGTGAGCTTGTTTACCTACATTGGTTTCATCCATATAACCCTGCTCCAGGATATACATCTCAAGAATCTTGTGCATTGCTGTGCCTCTCGCGCCTGATTCATCCACGATCCGCGTCGCTTCAGCCTCTCCCTTCGAAGCTCGCCAGTTGGCCAACGCTTCGCGCTTCTCGGCCGACTGAGTGACATCTAAGATAGTTGTAACACTTGGTAACTTTTCTTTATCAAAGACATAATGACGTTTACCATCTATCTTTTCTCGTTGAGTCTTGGGGTATCTATAACTATTATTCTTCTTCATAACCGTAACCATCCTTCCTATTCTTATATAACTTACTCCAGGACCACGAATTGAGGCTACCGGAGTAGTGGTATATTTTTTCTAATATATATTTAATTATTTTTTTCACTCGTTAATATCCATCTTACCATTGATGTTGAAGGATCAAATCCATCAAACTTGGCGCTACATCCCACCAACAATACAAAACTAATTATCAGTATTATCTTCATTGTGTACCTTGTTAATTATTAAATAAGTAATGACAGCTCCAACCAGTATCGCAGTTAAACCCATCAATAACATTAAAAATCCAAACTCTGGTGTCATATTAATTTAGTCCCATCTTTTAATTTAAGATCACCAATTTTTTTAGATCTAAAATTTGTTCTATCAAAATGTGTAGTTGAAGGTAAGTCCTTATCATACCAATCCGGATTAATTTTATTTAAGTTCCAGGCCCAGTAAGATCCATCTCTAAACTTACAAACATACCCAGGTATCTTATCTCCACAATTATTTTTTAAGTAATCGTATTTAGATTTCTCGATCAACGATCCGTCAAAATCTTGCGGGCTATACTTCTCACGATTCTTTAACTCCATAACGTAGTTCGTATTAATCACATCAATAGAGCTCATCGGGTCAAAGACTCGGTGTATAGGGTCCTTACTAAAAACCGTTTCATTAAGTTCGTGTATCATTTCATTTTGGGTTTTATTCCAGCTCATTCGATACTCATCATTTCTTTATATTCAGACAAGTTAATTACCTTGTCATTCTTTACTTCTACAGCATCGTAGTGATCTAAAATTTGTTGAATCTTAGGCAATTTTGTATGGGCGTAGGGCCATAAAACACAACACACGTAAAGCGCGTGTCTAAAAGTGCAACGCCATTTGTATTGCATTAAATATTTTGTACCATCTTTACGAAAACCTTTTCGTGGTTTCTTAACAACCGTACCAACGCCTAATATTTGGTGTATCCAACGTATCACTGATTCGTCTGTCATTGTTACTTCCATACTAATGCGCATAGAGTTTGAGTATCTAAACCCTTTACCTTTGTGTTTCTTTTTCTTCTCTGGTCTTCTCGTAAAATAAATACTACCTTCACCATCAAAGAGTCCAGCGATGTAAGCTGCGTGTTCATTCGTTATCGTCATAGAGTATCCGTTCTTTACCATCGTAATCCATATAGTATCCTATGACTTTCTTCTTTCTTTTATATTTTTTTTTGGATTCGATTTTTTTAGATTTAAATTTTGGTGTTCTGAGTTGTTTGGCTACAGGGTTCTTGCTCACTGCAGCCTCGCTGACGCTGCCATTGCCTGCAGCTCCTCTAACGTAGGCTCTTCCAATGGAAGCTCACCTTGAGATTTACATTTATCACATTGTACAATCATATTCTTTGCAATGCGATTGTATCCATTGCCCTTACACTCCGGGCAAATATATTTATGATTAGCTATTTTTATCTTTTCCATTCTTCTTTACACCTTTGTTATCTAGAAAAAATCTAATAAGTCTTCCGATCATTTTAGATCTTGTCCTATTTGTTTTTGTTGCAAGTGAACCCAGTTGTTCCCAATCTTCACGCGGAACAGAGAGTGACTTGTATTTAGCTGGATCAGCCATTGTTTCTCCCTTCTATTGTTTTAGAGATATGATTATTTTTTTTGTTTTTATACTCTATAAAATACTTTTTCTTTGGATCAAGTTTACGTTGTAATTTTTTAAGAGACATTGCTTGCATCTCTTGTGCTTCTCCAACATCCACACTCTCTTCTGTATGTGGTTTTAACTCCCTCACTTTGTACGTATAACGCATATTTCCTTTCTTGTTTTGATTGTTCTCACATATGGGAATATATACTATAAAATATAATTTGCAACTATTATTTTTTTAAGATAGAAAGAAAGTCTCTTCTCACACCTTTTGTTTGTTCGTCCCTTTCTTGGGACGGACAGACATCTAATTAAGTGTCTATTTTAGGTTCGCATTTAAAACCAATTACAATCCTATTATTATTGACATAATCTTGACCCATATCGGCCATCATTGCGTTTGCGATACCGTAACCTGTGGTTGCACACTCATAGTGTGTATTATAAAATATATTGTGTTGAACGGGAGGCATACAATTCCCGTAGAGTGAAGAACAAATTGTAAAAATTAATGTAAATTTCATCACCGGCCCTGGCCACGATATTTCTTATACGACCTTCGTGTATTTTTATTCATTTTTGTAAGACTTGGATTACGTCCAATCGAAGTTTTGTGGAAGATAGGTTCGTGCTCAACCTTTGCGTATAAACCTTTAGCTTTCTTTGCCATCTTCGTCTGTCCATTCTCTTACAAATGGTTTAGTGCCTTTGGGTGCGTGTATTGCAGGTAAATAAGTTATCTTACCATTAATGTGCTGCTCTAAATCAGCACCACAATGCATACATCTATATAATTCTTTTGTTAAACCAATGAGTAAAGTAATTTCACTACACGTAGGACATTTTCCATTTACAATTTCTGCAGTTAATTTCATTTTTCTATTATCCTTAGAATTCTTTTTCTACCCTGGTATACTTCTGTTTCTGCCTCTACCTTTTTACATTTAAAGACTACTCGCTCTGGATTTACCTCGTTCTGCGCGATACGCTTGGATTTCAAACAAGCGTTTAATGAATCTTTATGCACGTGCTCTATCATTGTTCCGTTTAATTCTAGTATTAATGCAAATACAATTTCTATCATTGGTGACTATTTCCATTTCTAATTAATTTTTCTACATCTTCTGTAAGTTTTTTTGTTCTTTCTTGTAAAAATTCTATGTTTACTGCATTGTTTCTCATACTCTTAACTTCTATCTCTACTTCATCTAATAATCCTGCGATATGTTCCACCAACATAAAAAGCTCCGCCTCTCCACTTGATTGACCTAACTCACCTCTTGGATATTTTATTCTAAACTCTGTGTTGTGTTGTAAATCTTTCTCAAACAATTCTAATTTTGTGCTGTGCTGATTAAGCTTCTCATTGATACCGAAATAAGCCCAGGTGCCGATTGCAACGAGCGCGATGAGGCTAGCAACCGTCTTCATTGGCATCTGTACTTTAGCTTCGTCTGATATTGTTAATGGTTTATTCTTCATTTAATTTCATTCCAAGCTTTTTCGTCATCATCTAACTTAGGTTTGGGTTTTGGTAGTATAAAGTCTTTTGGAGGCATTTTCAATTTACTTTTTTTTGGTCCTATGAGCTTATCATTCATTAAATTGATATCTGGGTTCTCTTTTTTATACTCATCTTTCATATCATCCCACAGACTTTGTGAGTCAGAAGGTCTAGTATTATCTCGTGCAGGAGTTACACCTCTACATTTAGACACTAATAAGGCAAAGTTTTCATTATGTGCAAGGCTAGGATTACTGTTAACCCTGCCACACATCTTCATTAATTCTAATTGTTGTTTGATTGCTACGTTTTCTTTTGAAGTCTTACAGTCTGTACCTAGATACTTTCTAAAAGTTATACTAAAATTTTGTTCATCATTATCATAATCACTTGAGTTTGATGTTCTATAATCTGTATCTCTATTCCTGTCTTCTATTCTAAAATCTACTTCACCACATCTTACACCATACTCGTTAAGATATTCGTTTCTAGGATACGCAGGTTCTACAAACAACGCTAACATCATAAGAGCCAAGATAAGTAAACCTGTAAAGTAATAATTCATCCTGAGAACCTCCATACATTACCTATTTAAATCCTTAATATCATAGTCGTGTTCTCTAACTTGATCTGCTAGTTGTCTGTATAAATTTTCTGCCATCTGCCACGTAGATTCTGCAGAAGTTAATCTTGTATTTTGATCTACAATTTTATCTTCAGCAACTTTTAAATCTCGTTTAAGATCTACAATTTGTTGTTGGTTTGAATTGATTGTGTCTGTAAGATTAACGATGTAACGAACGCCAGTAAATGTTCCGACTACCACTGAAACTACCACTGGTACCATAACTATGTTTTTCTTTAACAAGTCTGCTAAGTTCATTTACGTTCCTCATTTTTTTTCCTCAATCTCATAAAAGAAATTGTCGGTGTCTTCTGTTTTCCACTTACCTGTATCTTCTACGTTCCATTCGGTTGTCTGCACCTTCCAGTCAGGAATAGTATCCTTAACGGTAAACGAAGGTAGGTCCCAAATGCATCTGTTGTTTGGCTGCGCCGCATAGTTCCCATCATCGAGAGCTATGATGTGTGCACACTTATGTTCGTGTGGTATTTCCGAGTGATCGGTATCCAGTATATTACCATCTGGGTGTGCCCAGTCAACTGTAAATAGGTAGCTGCCGTGATGCCACTTCTTATCTTTACCAATATATTTACCTGAAGCTGCGCTTAAGATATTCCAATGAGTAACAGTAGGAAAATAACTAAAAGAATTCCACAACTCCAACTCATCAAGTCTACGTTTAGGTACATCTTCGATTTTAAATCCTCTTTGAATAAATGCTGATATTGGGAGACGATAAAAGATTGCACCGTTTTCCATAATGCAATGGAATAAGATTGCGCGACCCCCCAAAGAGCTAAGACCAAAGATAATGCAGTCTTCAACTTCTCCGTGATGTTTTTTAAGATCATATAAATACTCCTTTCGTATTTGTGCATAGGTAGCTGGAATGTTTGCGTTTAAGTAAGCCACTATTTTATTTCACCCCAATTTTTTCCGTGCTCATAATCTACTTTGTTCGGTACTTTAAGTTCTACAGCTGACTCCATTATCTCAATAATGTTTTCAGCTTTCGCATCAGATTCAACAGAGATATCTACCTCATCGTGAATTTGAATGTGTGGTATTATACCATTTTCATATAATGCTACCATACTTTTTTTAGTCATATCAGCTGCTGATCCTTGTATTAATTTGTTTAATGCTTTGTAAGTAAACGCACGTTTTAACGGCTCATCATATTCTTTTCTAGCCTGCTCTAACGGTAATGGTTTGAATACACCAAATTGTACTGGTTGCCAAAGATCGAAATGACACGCTCTACCAAGTAAAGTTCTAATCTTACCTCTGTCATTTGCTTTGCGTGAAACATTATCCATCAATTGTTTTACAAATGGAGCTTTGGTGTGATATTGTTTTATTAATTTTTCTGCAGACTCTTTCATTAGTCCTAGCTCTGCCATCAATTTATTTTTACCCATACCATACATCAAACCTAAATTAATCGTCTTGGCTTGCTTCCGTTCTATGCCTGCCATATCGGCCACGACCTGGTGGAAATCAGCGTCTCCGGCGTTGTATGCGTCTACAATTTCATCAACTCCACCTAAATTTTGCAGTTTTGCGTAATGTACTAAAATTCTGGGTTCCTGTTGTGAGTAGTCAAATGAACCCCATTTAGTTTTTTCTTCTGGAATAAATATAGATCTTATCAACGGTCCAAGTTCCGGGTGTCTTGCTGGAATCTGCTGTAAGTTTGGATTGCTCATAGAGAATCTACCGGTCACTGTTCCGCCTGCGTCTGATCTGATTTGATTTATGTCAGCGTGTATTCTACCTTTGACTGCGTGTTTAGTTATGGAATCAATAAATGTAGTGTGAGCTTTGTTAATCTCTCTTGCATCTGCAATTAGTTTTGGTAATTCGTGTGGATGGTTTTGTAAAAAGTTTTTTGTAAAACTTGGCTCTTTACTTTTTTCTGTTCTGTCGTACGGAAGTTTTAATTTGTCAAAAGCTTTTGCGATACTTCGAGCTGCGTGTATTTCTACATCAACTCCTGTTAACTCTTTGATTTTACTAATGATTTTAGACTCACGTTCCATTAGATTTTTTTTAATATTTGCTGCTTTCTCTAAATCAACTCTTACACCTTTGAATCTCATATCAACTAAACAAGGAAATAGTTTTGTCTCCAGGTTAAATATATCCCACAACTCTTCTTGATATAATTCTGTCTCTAATCTTTTCCAAAGTTTCAAAGTAGACTCTGCATCACGTTCAGCATATTGACCTACAAACAATGCAGGTAATCTCCACATATCTTTCTTTGCATCTAGTCCGTATTCTTTAGCTGCTGCTTGTAGTATCGATTCGTCTTTACCCATACCCACATAAAATTTTGATAACGTATTTAATTGATAAGACAATCTATTCTCATCAATCAAAGACGCTGCTATCATTGTATCAACTATCTTACCTTTAATTATTATACCCGCTGATCTCAACCAACAGATATCATACATTGCATTATGAAATATAAAGGTAGTATCAACCTGACTACAAATATCCTTAAGCCAGTTTAACACCAGATTTTTGTCCATATTACCACCGGACTCGTGATGTATAGGAAAATAGCCTGACCAGCCCTCTACGGCCACCGCAACGCCAGCAATGTGGCCTTTTCCAGTCACATTACCAGAGCCAAGCTCTTTTAAATGTGGATCATTAGTTTCTAAATCTATTGCTATTTCTTTTGCGCCTCGTAAATCTTTCAATTCATCCGGCATTACCCACTCCGTTTCAGGGGTGAATAGAGGTATTTGCGTGCTTCTCACTACTTATAATCCCTTTCAATTATCATCTCGATAAAATGAATAGCCTTCAACAAATCTTGTTTCTTGCCTTTATCTTGATGCCTGATTATATATTTTATAGCGCATCCTTCCGGGAATAGCAACTTGTTCTCAACTACAAATTTACTGGGCTGAATGACATACTTTGCGTAGTGACTCCCGCCGTGCTGTTTCTTCCAAACATCACCAAGTTTTACCTTGTCATTTATCACGCCTTTTCTTTTTAATTCTTTGTATAGTTTTTTCATAGTATATAAGCCTTATCAAAATCTTTTGGATCCAAGACGTGTAATTCACGCTTCGCTCTCGTTGCTCCAGTATAAAATAACCTATGTAATTCATCTGGGTCATAACTAAATGTTTCAAGAGCTGCGTTCGTTATATCTTGCATCAATAAAACTTTGTCAGCTTCTCCTCCTTTCGCTCCGTGTATTGTTGACATTAATATACGAGGATTTTTATTTAACGTTTCACCATTCGCCCTCATATTACGAATGTAATTCTCTGTGATAGGATCGAGTCCTTCAAATGCTTCGTACCAAACACTGTCGGTAATTAATCCGTGTTCAGCTCTACAATCTCTCATTAAATATTTTTGATCTGCGTGTAGTGTTTTACCTTTTCTAAATCCCTCTAAAACATTTGATCCTAAAAATTCATAAATATTTTTTATTTCTAAATAACCAAGTGATGCATCTTTACGCCAAGCTTCCCAGTTATTTAATGCTAGTAATAACTTAAGTGATATAGAATTACGTCCCTTAAAAGAATAGTACCAACCTCTGAGCTCACATACTTCTTTAACAGAATCTAAAAAATAATTAGCTGATGACAATACTAACCAATTACCCTCTGACATATCTACTTGTGTAATGTCAGAATATCTTTTTAATATTCCTTGTTCTGCTCTAGGTTTATAATCTTTATCAAATCTATTTTGTACCTGACCTATTATCTTTTGTGATAGTTCGTGTATGGGTCCTCCAGGTATACGATAAGATTGATCTAATACTTTAATATCATTAACTTCTTCTTTTAAAGCTATGAAGTGATCAACATCTGCACCAGCCCATTTAAATATTGCCTGGTCATCATCACCTGCTATGTAAGTTTTTTCTGCATCATTCCAAATCTTTCTTACCATTTCCCACTGCAGCAAAGATAAATCTTGTGCCTCATCTATAAATAAAACTTTGAATTTATTATGGTTTTCTTTAGTTAAGAAGTCTTCTATTAAATCATTAAAATCTTTTAAACCTTTTTCTTTTTTAAATCGTTTTAATTCTTCGGCTAAAAGATATAAAGTATTGCGTTCAATATCTAAAATGTTTTGTCTAGAATCATAGTAGTCTAACAAGTCTACACGTTTGACTGCAGCTGTATTTATAATTGTAAGATATTCATTATCAGAATTAAATGTACCATCACTATCAGAAAACTTTGCAGTCTTAATAGGTATTCCACACTTTTCACCAAATTCTTTGTAGTCTTCATATCCCATCATTTTTTCTTTTGTCATACCTAACTGATTAAATGCGTATGAATGCAGCGTTCTAAAAAATGTAAGATCATTTTCTACATCCAGGCCAAATTTATCTGCAGCTCGTGTTGCTGCTTCCGTTGCAGCCTTTTTAGTAAACGAGAAGTAACCTATTTGTTTAGGTCTTATTCCGTCTTGTATAAATTGGTCCACTAGATTTAACAACGTTGTTGTCTTTCCCGTTCCGGGTGGACCTAAAATTATCGTCTTCATATGCTTGTTGTTGACACTCCTTTGCTTCTTTTTCTAATCCGTTTTGTCTTAACCATTCTGCGTGATTTAAAAGTATTGTATTTTTACTTATCAAAAGTTCTCCTCCTGGTATGGTATTTTAGAAGTAGATGCTTCTGTCTGCTTCATTGTTTTTATTTTAATTAATCTTGGTTGTTGTTTTTTAATTCTTACTCTTTCTTCACATTCAAATACTTCTAATTGTTTTATTAAATTACCTGTTTGATTCTTATCTTTTTCCCAATGATTTCTTTTACAAAAGTTATAAAAGTCCTCCATTCTAAAATATGTAAATTCTCTTTTCTCATCTGTGTATGGCAGCTTGTTTAATATATCATCCCAAGTTCTTGCTGATTGTCTATTGGTTGTCCAATCTTGTAGGAGTCCCGTAAGTTCATTAACTGGATCTAAAGATTCTAATGGTTCAACTTCTTGTAGTGTTGTCATCATTGGTTTAAGAAAGTGTTGTTTCCAATCTTGTGGTTTTGGAACAGGTACAACAAAGTTTGCTTGATCTAAACACGCTAATGCAAAAAGTTGTGGACTATAAAGTTGTTCTGATTTTAATTGTATTCTTTTTTTATCTACATTCAAAAACCATTCTGGAGGTTTTGATGCATACTTAGTTAAACTTCCAAGGACTGGCATCTCTTCTTCACCAAAGCCTACACCAAATCTTTTTGTTCTACATAAACCTGCTTGGCATACAGCATTGATAGGTGCATCTTTACATCTATACTTGTCATAACCTTTACGATTAACTGATTTAATTAATTGTTGGACCTCACTATTACTTAGTGCAGGGTCCATATATTTTATATTAGCTTTAACTATTTCATCTTCCCAAGAATCTGGATTAGCTTGTTTGTAATAAACAGCAATATTAAACAATGCATTATTTCTGGAACCCTCACCAAAACCTGTTGCTGCTAGTTTGTTTAAGCAAGGGGGTCCTCCAGGAAACGCTTCTTCTATTTTTTTCTTTTCCGTTTTAATTTGTTCCACCTCTTGCCTTCCGCAAGCCAGAAGATCATAGAGCTTATAAAATTCCTCAAGTGTACAACCGGCGCCATTATCGTTGATAGCATAACGTAGTCCTTTCATTTCATTGTAGTAGGGTAAATTTAAAAAGTTACCAGTGTCCCCACGTTCCACTAGTATCTCTGTTTGTTTGGGAAATATTTCTGATCCTTCATACCCAAGTATGATAGACATTTCTTTTAATTTTGATTGCATCAAAGATGCAGGAATATTTTCTTTGGTAAATAAAAATACGTGAGCTCCGCCTGATTTAGAACGACAAACTATTAAGGGGAGGTTAAGATTTCGTATGCTTTGAATGAGGCTAGTGTGATCAAAATTATATTCGTCGATATCAATGCAACCCCACCTGCAATCATTATTCTCTGTAATAGGGATAATTCCGAGCGCTGGTCCTTTACCTTCGAGATGGTTTGACCAGAGTTCATCTGTGACTTGTCCACGAACAATAAAAGCTTTGCCTTTTTGTTTTCCGTTGTTGCCACGTTCACCTGGTTGGTATTGTCCATATGCTATTTCTAATCCTGAAAATATTGATTTGAATTTATCCATTATCATTTCTTAATTCTTTGTAAAGGGGGATCTCACAATCCCCCTTATTTTTTTTAGTAAGGAGTTGAATCCTTAGCTTTCTCTTCTACATCAGCTTTTGTTTGAACGTTCCCTTTAGACACATTTCCGCCAAATTCTTTGGCTGACAAATACAAAGACTTGTCTTTCTGATCTAAAATTCTGTCCATCGTAACAACCCAGCCATACCAAGAACCTTTATCGTTCTTTTGTAGCGTAGATGTTAGATTATAAACAACCCCGTGCATAGGAGGGATTGCAAAGCCACCCTTACCATCAGCTATTTGTGTGGTCTTCATCATTGAATTCCACTTTTTGCTAACGTTAAGTTGTGTTGATTTCATTGTGATCAAAGAAGGCGTATAACCACCACTCTTTGTCTCTACCATCACAAAGTAGGAAGCAGTTTCTTCAAGATAATTACCATTTGGCAATCTAATCTTTGAACCATCTCTCTTCCCTGTTCCGATTACCGGACTGTTCGGCATATGGACAGCCACAGGAGCACCTGGTCCATCCCCTCTATCCGACCATTCAGGATAATCTTTTTTGTAGTAACAAGGAATAACCTTGATACCTTTTTTACCATCGTATAACTCGTTGGTAACCGTATTATAGATCATACCAGGTTTGGCAGCCTCTATATACTTTGGATCTCCCGCTGTCACTTGTGGTGACAACTGACCCAAGATTCTAACAAAAGGTAACGCAAGATCATCTTGTGTCATATTGTCAAAACCTTTTGCATCATCACCAAATAAGGCGAGTGATGCACTTGCTTTGTTTGCTACTTCATTAGCCATTATACATTCTCCATTAGTTATTTCCGGGTAATTTTAGTTTTGTCTTTAATCCACGTACTAAAGACATCAGATGGCATATCGAGCCCGGACTCGATACGCTCTCTGAATAAGGCAGTTAATGTCATCCAAGCTACATCAGATTTCTGCTGCGGCTCATATCCATTAGTCTGCGCAAGGTCCAACAAATGTTTCGCCTTGTCGTCTTCTCCCTTTCCAAAAGTTACAAAGATATTGTTTTTAATAATATCTCCTAAACCTTGGTCACGAAGCCATTGATAGCATTGTGCTCTTCTTGATTCATCTTTCGGAAGAGTACATCTATATTCTTTTTTAACAGATACTTTAGATCCATCAGCTAATTTTATTTCTGATAGTCCTTGCTCTGCTAGTAATTCTGGTATTACACGAGAACTTATATCATCGCTCTCTGCTTTTTTAGATTTGAGTTGCTCTTCTATTGCAGCAATCTCATCTTCTATTTTTTTCAACTTTACACACTCTTGTGCAATAGTTGTTACCTCTACATTGTCTAAAAGATCTGTAGAGTCTTTTAACATTTCTTCTCTTACATCAAAGCTACCACTTCCTGTAAAAGTCTTTACTTTTATTTTTTGTTTTATACTCATTGTTATCCTTTCTGATACATATCTACTTCAAGTGGATAGTATCTGTATTCACGTTTGTCCCACTTCAACATATTAAACTGCCCGTTAGTAACATCATTTACAACTGCAGTTGATATCCCAATTATTACAGGATCTCCTACCGCAAGTAAATAATCTTCTTTACGAAAATCTTGTAAATTTTTTTTCATCTTCAGCGTGTATGGTGCTGTAGAATAAATTGCCTGATCTCTATTAGGCAAACATATTACAAGGTATCCATAATCAGATGCACTTAATATATTTATGTTAGGTGCTGGTTGTTGAATTACATAAACAAATTTTTCTTTAGGATTGCTTTTATGAAACTCTAAAAAGCTTGCTAAAGAATCTGGCTTGTATAATTCAAATATTTTATTTTTCATTTCTTACTTCTTGACAAGGTTTACCATAGGGTATATATACTTGTCAACTAGAAAGTAGAAAAATATTATGAAGTATAAGTTTAAGACAAAGCCATACGCGCATCAATTGTCTGCATTAGAAAAATCTTGGGACAAAGATGAGTATGCATATTTTATGGAGATGGGTACAGGTAAATCAAAAGTATTAGTTGATAATATGGCTATGCTTTACGATAAAGGTAAAATAAATGCGGCGCTAATTATAGCACCAAAAGGTGTTTATAGAAACTGGTATTCTCAAGAAATACCAAATCATTTAGCTAGCCACATAGATAACAAAACAGTAATATGGACTGCGACTACATCCAAAGCAAAGGATAAAGAGTACCAACAATTATTTAAAATAGATTTAGACCTTCACATCCTTATAATGAATGTAGAAGCATTTTCGACAAAGAAGGGCCTTGAGTTTGCCACAAAGTTTCTCAACTGCCACAAAACATTAATGGCTATTGATGAATCTACTACAATAAAAACTCCTACTGCAAAAAGGACCAAAGCTATTTTAGCTCTTGGTAGTCTTGCAAAATACAGACGTATTCTTACAGGATCTCCTGTAACTAAATCACCACTAGATTTATATACTCAATGTGAATTTTTAAATGGAAACCTTTTAGGTTTTGGCTCCTATTATACTTTTAGAAATAGATATGCAGTTATGAAAAATGCAAATTTTGGTGGACGCAGAGTGCAACTTATTGCAGGCTATCAAAGACTCGATGAGTTATCTAAAATATTAAAACCTTTTTCAGACCGAGTATTAAAAGAGAATTGTTTAGATCTACCACCAAAAACTTATATACAAAGAGAGGTAGAATTAACGGATGAACAAAATAAAATATATTCAACTATGAAGTCCGCGGCCCTCGCTTCTTTAAAAGGTAAGATGGCAACCGCGCCCCACGTATTAACACAATTGATGCGTTTGCATCAGATCACGTGCGGGCATTTAAAGAATGACGATGAAACAATTACAGAAATAAAAAACAATCGTATTAATTCATTACTAGAAGTATTAGAAGAGACAGAGGGTAAAGCAATTATTTGGGCTAACTATGTGTATGATATCAATCAAATAGTAAAAGCAATTAGTAAAAAGTATGGTGAAGATTCTATTGTACAATATTATGGTGCAGTGCCAGCGGATGTTAGACAAAAAAATATTGAAAAGTTTCAGGACCCTGATTCGCCAGCTAGATTCTTTGTAGGTAATCCACAGACAGGTGGTTATGGAATTACATTAACAGCAGCTAATAATGTTATTTATTATTCTAATGGATATGACTTAGAAAAAAGACTACAGTCAGAAGACAGAGCCCATAGAATAGGGCAGAAGAAGGCGGTAACATATATAGATCTTATAGCACCAAAGACTATAGATGAAAAGATTAGAAAAGCATTGCGTAAGAAGATTAATATAGCAACAGAAATAATGGGTGAGGAATTAAGAGAATGGATTTAATTATTTTAAATGATGGTATTTATCATCTTATACCTGTAACTAAAAAATTGTTAGATGGTATAGTATTAACCAGTGAAGTTGATTGTTTTGATGTTTGTGAAATTTTAAGACTTAAACTAACAGGTTATGTAGATACCTTAAATTTACATATAATGAATGATGGAACCGGCGCTTTTTATGGATGTATGTGTAGATAAATTTTTTAATTGGTGTGTCAAAGTATTAGAAATTATAGGTGATTATACAGGGTGGGGCTATGAATTAGCCAATATAATTATTTTTGTTATCCTTCAACCAGCTTTAATTTTACTGTTTTTTTGTCTATGGATTCGTGCTAAAATACAGAATGGCAGATACAGTAGAACAAGACAAAAAAGACGAAGAAAGTTTATTTAGGACTTTACTTAACAAAGTACCAGCTAATTTAAGATTTCTTGCAGCTGATATAGTTGGTATGGATTCTCCTGCAGGTAAAGAAAAATTTACTGAAGAAGGTTTAGGTATTTTAAAAGAAGCAGCAGTTAATGCTTTAGATAAAGGTAAATCTTCTATGACCTATAAAGATTATCCAGGTGGTGAAATGAATTTTAATAAAAATTTATTAGCAAAAATGGCAGATAAAAATTTTCAAATGAGAACTACAATAGGATCTGCTAATTTACGTATTGATGAAAATGGAGATATAATTCTTACAGATCAGTTTAATTTTAATGATGCTGAAGATGTTAATAGTTTAAAAGAAGCAAAAAATGCTGTGTTAGAAATATTTGGTGAAGATGGTCTTTATAAAAAAATTAGAAAATTTTCTAAATTTGCGGGATCAGAAGAGGGCGAAGGTGCCCCTATAGAATTAAATTTAGGTAAATACGATCCTCAGATTTAAATATCTACGAGCCCCGTTTCTCTATTTAAATATTTATATTCTATCTTCTTCACATTAAATTCTTCTTTAATCATATCGCATATTTTTTTAACATCAAACTCACCACAACTATAAACATCAAATTGCATTAATGCAGGTTTTGGTTCATCCCAAATATGCATTGCTATGTGTGATGTCTCAATGATTGCAACAGCAGTGATACCTCTATTACCTGGCATATTACAATACTTAACATATGGACCCATAAAGACTTTCATATCTATAGAAGATATAAATTCTAACATCCAAGATTTTAATTGTTCTTCGTCTGTTGGTGGCTTGTCAGCTTCTGCGCGAATAATAAGATGCTTATGCACCAGAAGACTATTTTTCATTGCTAGATCTCTTCGTATTGAGTCTTGCCAGCGTCGTTACGGAATGCTCTTAATTTTTGTTTACGATTACCATCTTTGTTGTAGGACACGTGCAGCCATCCGGACTCCGGTGTGCCAGTGTAAAATTCTAAAATTGCTTGGTCATAATCTAATTCATTAGTGACCCATTCAAATAATTGTTTGTTGTCTACAGTATGACATTCGAAGTCTGCCGCCTGGCCACGCGCGTGCTGCGATTTTTCTGAACTGCCAATAGCTTGGCAAAGCGAAGGAGATCGGTATCCTGATGATACACTTACAACGCCCCACTCAT
>WLWE01001078.1_pt1 | contig 21578 bp, 28 predicted proteins | sample 6718301 | NCBI WGS metagenome assembly WLWE01 (sample SAMN12718691, study PRJNA515312) | sponge metagenome | isolation source: marine sponge | host: Mycale hentscheli | place: New Zealand: South Island, Marlborough, Capsize Point | collected 2003-05-01 | reverse complement strand
AATATTTTATAACGATATATTAACTAAATTATAACATGGACGATATATATATTATATTAATTATAAATGATCGATATGTAAGATGGGAAATTGTAAATGAAGAGGCATGTTTTATCGATATAGAAAATATGTTAAAAACAAAATATAAAATTGAAAAATGTATAATAGAAATGGGTGAGCTATTAATTAACATTTTTTTGAATGATAGAATATTAGATTTTTGTAAAAAAAATAAGGAATTAACCTTGAGAGTAACAACTAAAGATAAAACTTACAAATTATCAAAAGATATTAAATATTTGGAAATGCATGACGAAAAAGACGGGAAAAAATATTTTAATGCTACAACATCTTTTGATTGGTATGTAATTAATAATGTAAACGTATTAAATGGTAATACCGAAATAATGGGTTGGGATGGTAACTCATCAGAACAATGTGTTAATAACTTAGAATTCATCCCTAATGGAATGTTTAATGAGATATTATTTTTAGTTGCTACTGAAGGAGAAGAGACTGTTGAGATATTATCGGAAAGTTCTTACCATACACAAAGAAATTTTATGTCCAAAACTCAAAATGAGGGATTTGTATATCCATGTGTTTATACAACCCTTAAAGATGATACTATAAACCTAATGTGGTCTGAGACTAATAGTAATGGACATTTCGGCATATCTAAACTAATATGGAGTAATGGTATGGCATCTTCATTACAAATAGACTTAGGTGGTCAATATGGTTTAACACAATTTGCCTATGCAATTGTGGATGAACCAGAAAATTTACATTTAATTAAAAAAGTTATGGAGAGTGATATTTTCCTTAAACTAATCAATAATTGCTATTTGAGTAATGGTGACAGATTTAATCGTAAAATTCTAGCAACCTTCCGTAAAGACTTTTGGAGATATTTTTTAGATGAAAATAATAATGTGATTGAACCAAACTATGATGTTGAACGAGTATAAAGAACATATAAGAAATAGGTCTTATATGTCAGGTGTTGAAAGAGATAAATTAAGGGTTAAAAAAACAGCAGAAGTTTTTACACCACAACACTTAGTAGTGGAGATGATAGATAAATTAGAAAATGAAAACCCTGAATTATTCACAGACCCAACAAAAACCTTTATTGATAATAGTTGTGGTGATGGTGAGTTCTTGGGTGAGGTTGTTATCCGAAAGATGGAGAAGAGTGGTTGTTTGTTAGAACAGGCATTAAGAACCACCTACGGTGTTGAACTGATGGAGGATAATGTGATTGAATGTAGAAAAAGATTAGTGGGGCCAAACCCGACACCGGAAATATTACAAATTGTTAAATCCAATATTGTCTGTCATGATGCTTTAACCTATGACTACTCATTTGAACTTGTAAGTGTTGATGTTGATGAGAACGGTCAGTATGTTATGTTTTAACACTACAAACTAATTAAATAAAAAAAGACCCTCACTATTGAAAGATTACCATATCCATTTTGGGTAAAAGAAGGTAATAAGAAAAAAGTAATAAGGTTGGTAAAACAATCTATAGAAGATAAATTAATATCAACTATTAATCAACTATTTGTCTTTTTGGGGGATAATCCCTATAATTATTAAAAACATAAGTTTATGGTAAAAAAAATATTTCACGTTGCGGATTTACATTTCAGAACTTATAAGCGTATTGAGGAGTCTAGAGATGGATGTCAGAAGTTTGTTGAAGAAGCAAAAGAATACATAGAAGATAACAACCTAAAACATAATGAGTGTAGGGTTGTAATTGCTGGTGATATAGTTCACCAAAAGATAACCATATCCAATGAGTTATTTTCGCTTGTTAGTTGGTTTCTAAATGAATGTAGTAAATTATGTCCTGTGGTAATCATTGCAGGTAATCACGACTTATTGGAAAACAATAAAGACAGAATGGATAGTATTACTCCAATCATTGAGGCGATAAACAATAAAGAAGTCCATTACCTAAAAGAGAGTAAGTGTTATCCAGATGATAATATTGTTTGGTGTGTATATTCAATCTTTGAGGAAAATGAAAGACCTAATATTGAAGATGGTAGAAAAGAGTATGGTAAAGATAAAACTTATATTGGGTTGTATCACGCACCTGTAAATGGGGCTTTAACTGCAATTGGTTATGAGTTTGAGGACTATAATGATTTGGAGCAATTTGAGGGTTGTGATATGGTTATTATGGGTGATATACATATGAGACAGAGTTTTGAGCATGAAGGAATACCAATTAGTTATTCATCTTCAATGATACAACAAGACTTTGGTGAGAAGTTATATGAACACGGATACTTAATATGGGATGTTAAGGAAAGAAGTTTTACAGAACATAATATTGAATTAGATTATGGGTATTATGTATTTAAGATTACTTCATTAGATGATTTGGAAACAGAAACAGAAAAACTAATCAATGTTTAATGGAAATACCTAAGAAATTACAAGATGAGATGTGGGAGTATTGTAGAGCAAACAATATTACTAATGTAGATGAGTTCATGCATAAGATGATTACTAATGGATTCAATACAGAGAAATATGGTAATGCCCCATTCTCTCATAACTTAGAGCCAGAGATAATTGAGAAAGAGGTCATCAAAGAAGTTGTTAAGGAAGTAATTAAAGAGGTCCCTGTTGAGGTTATTAAGGAAGTTGAAAAGGTAGTAGAGAAGAAAGTAGAAGTACCTGTAGAAGTCATTAAAGAAGTACCTGTGGACAGAATAGTAGAGAAAGAAGTTATCAAAGAGGTAGTGGTTGAAAAAGAAGTTCCGGTAGAAGTTGTTAAAGAGATAGAAAAAATTGTAGAAAAAGAGATTTATGTGACAGATGATGAAACAATTACTGATTTAACGCATAAAATAAGTGACTTAGAAGACAAATTGGTATTAGAGATTAAAACATCCAAAGAGTTGAATAAAGAAAAGGATACTTTATCTGATGAATTAGAGAAAAAGAAAGAAGAAGTAACCAAAATAAAAGAGGATTTAGCTGAAACTTTATTACTATTAAATGATATAACTAAAGACGAAAGGATAAAAGAGTTAGAGGATGAATTAGATAAATCCTTAAATTGGAAGGAATTACATCAAACTCAAAAAGAAGATATAGAAGTTGCTAATGAAGAAGTGGAAAAACTTAAAAAAGAAATTAGTAAATTAAAAAAACAAACTGATAAAAAGGTTGATGAGAAATATAAAACGTTTTGGGAAGATGAGGTAAAATCTCATAATAGAACAAAAGAAGAATTAGAAGAATTAAAAAAACCTAAAGCAAAACCAAAAAATACCAATGATAATGATGACATTTATGGTAGTGATGAAAAAGGTTGGTGGAGCGGTGGTTCTAACTTAATGGGAAAATAATAAGATGATGGAAAAAACTTTAACAAAGGTACACGTACCAGAGAAAGCAAATATAAGAGTAGATTGGGAAGACTATCCTGAGAATAGAACGGTTGAAGCAAAGAATAGGGTTAAATCATATTTCTCAAAGAAGTATGGGGTACCTACAACTGCAATAAAGATAAACTTCATTCCTATTATTAAGAATAAGGAAGGTAAGGTAATTGACATTAGTGATGGTTTGATTGAAAACATAATGGATGAAAAATACCAAAGGAAGTTATTTGGTGAATGGTTAAAGAGAAATGATACTAAAGTAGACTTTAAGAGATTATGTAAATTAGATGATAAAATAAATGAAACTTTATTTAATGGTGAAGTAGAAGACTTTAGATATAGAAGATGGGAATTGAAAAATCTATGGATTGATAATTTCTTATCTTATGGTGATGATAATACATTAGACTATGGTAAGTTGAAAGGATTGAATATTGTTAAATCTGAACCAGCAAATCAGGGTGGTAAGACAGTATTTAGTATTGATGCTTTGTTATTCTTATTCTTTGGTAAAACAACAAAGACAGATGTTGCACTTGAAAACTTCAATCAGTATAGAAAAAAGAATGAAGTAACTGTTGGTGGTTTAATTACTATTGATGGTGAGGATTATATTATTGAAAGAAAAATTAAGAGAAAGGCTAAGAAAGCTGGTGGTTTTACTGCATCTAATAGTTTGGATTTCTATAAGTTACTAGCGGATGGTAATAGAGAAAACTTAGAGGGTGAACAAAGAAGAGAAACAGATAAACTAATCACAGAGACTATTGGTTCATTGAGTGACTTTATGACTACCATAGTAGCAACAGCAGGTAACTTAGAGAGTTTAATTGCAACCAAACCAACAGAGAGAGGTAGGTTACTTACTAAGTTTATTGGTTTAGAGGTAATAGAACAAAAAGAAGCAATCAATAAAAAGATGATGTCTGACTTTAAGTCTTCAATGAAGTCCAATATCTATAACCTAAAAGACTTAACTGATGATATAACAGAAGAAGGGGAAAACATTATTACTTATAATGAAAGTATTGAAACAAGTAAGGTAGATTTAACTAATAAAGAGGGTGAGATAGACATTGCAACAAAGAAGAAAGATAAGTTACTTGCTCAAAAGGTAGATATTGATGATGAGATTGAGGAAGTAAACCCACAAACATTAGAAAAAGAGATAGAAGACTTATTAAAGAATGGTATTACTAAGAAAGAATCATTAGATGAAACTTTAGAGGTAATAAAAGAGATAGGTGAAGTAGATTTTGATGAAGATGAGTATAATGACTTAATTGATGATAAGAATGAGTTAAAAATATCTATTGGTGGAATAGAAAGAGACATTAAGACAAAACAATCACTAATTACAGAGATGAAAGAAGGTGAAATATGTTCTCTATGTAAACAACCACTAGCAGATGTAGACCATACAGAGCAAATTAAGGGCTTAGAAGTGGAAAAGAGTGTAAAAGAGAAGGAATTAGTAAAAGAAAACAAAGATTTAACCGATTTGTTAGGAAAAATTGGTATATTAGTAGAAACAAAAGAAAAATCAGACAAAAAAGATAAGTTAGAGTTAGTTAGAGATAGATTAGAAGTAGAGATGGAAGGACTAAGAGTAGACATAAAAGAAAACAAAGGGATTCTAAAAGCCTACCAAAGAAACATTAAGTCTATTGAGAGTAACAGAGAAGTTGAGAGTAAAGTATTAGGATATAACCAACTCTTATCTAACTTAAACGAAGAAAGAGATGAAATAAATAAAACAATCACTGATTTAGGTAATGAAATCAAAAATAGTGAGAATGTTATTAAGGAAAACAAAGAACTGATTAAGGCAATCAAAAAAGAAACAGATGTACTTAGAATTTTTGAGGTATATCACAAAATGATTGGTAAAAATGGAATATCTAAATTAGTTTTAACATCAGTAATTCCAATTATCAACTATGAGTTACAAAGATTAATAGATGATGTATGTGATTTTGAGTTGGAGTTGAGTATGAGTGATAAAAATGAAGTTGAGTTTCTAATTATTAAAAATGGAGTAGAAAAGAAGTTAAAGAGTGGTTCTGGTTTTGAGTCTACCGTAGCATCATTAGCACTTCGTTGTGTATTAGGAAGAATATCAACACTACCAAAACCAAATGTGATAGTATTTGATGAGGTTTTAGGTAAAGTTGCAGATGTCAATTTAGATAACGTTAAAATGTTCTTTGATAAAATAAAAACAATGTATGATATTATATTGTTTATTACACATAATCCAATTGCACAGGATTGGGCAGACAAAATAATTACTGTGACAAAGAAAGATGACATTTCGTCATTAAAAATAAATTAATTACCTTTGGGGTATGATAATTGTTAATTAAAAGTATTTATAAAATAGAGTGTTATGAATTTAAATTTAAGAGCGTATTGTTTAGTAGGGTTAGGTAATGTAAACAACTTAACTAAGATTTTAGAGAAACTATCAAATAGTGAAGTATCGTTTGTGAGTGGTACTGGTTTAATCATTGCGACATTTATGTCTGAAATGAATGTACTAGAATTAGAAGAAGAATTAAACAAAGAAGAAAAGTCATATATCGTATTTGAGATGACACCAGGTTTCTTCTCAGCAAACATCAGAGATGATAAGTTTCAAGATACGTTATTTGGAGGAAAAATTGATAACTCAGAGTTTTATCAGAACATACAAGACAGTTTAGACATCTTCAAACAGATGGATTTATTCAAAGACATCGAAGATATGAAAGAAGGAGATGAAAATGATTTTATGACTGTTATTGATTTTATGAAAAAATCGCACAAGAAAGAGGAAGTAGAACCGGATTTAGACGAGATTTTAGATAAAATTAGTAAAGTAGGATTTGAAAATCTAAGCGACAGAGAAAAAGTTTTGTTAGAGAAATATTCTAAAAAGTAATATTACTTTTGGATTATTACCAATAATTTCATAATTTAGTAAAACAAAAGGATTTTTATATGAACAACAGGTATATCAACACAAAAGAGGACAGCTTATCCATTTATCTAAAAGATGTAAGAAAAAGCGACACAATCACTGCAGAGAAAGAGATTGAATTGGCTAAAAGAATTCAAGAAGGTGATGAAATTGCACTTAATGAATTAGTAAATGCAAATCTTAGATTTGTAATAAAGGTGGCAAAAGATTACCAATATCAAGGGGTATCTTTAGCGGACTTAATATCTGAGGGTAACTATGGTTTAATAACTGCGGCACAGAAGTTCGACCACACAAAGGGATTTAGATTTATCTCTTACGCTGTTTGGTGGATTAAACAAGCAATCAAACATTGTTTGAATGAAAACTCCAGAACGGTTAGATTACCAGCAAATATGATAAACAAACTATCTAAACTTAGAAAAGAAGTAGATGAGTTTGAGAAAGAGAATGAAAGAGCTGCAACAGATAATGACTTTGATTATATTGAAGTCCCTTATTGTAACTCACTATCAACACCAATAAATGAAGATGGTGATGTATTAGGGGATATGTTACAAGATGATATCTTTAGTAGTCCAGATGAAATAGTATCTGAAGAAGAAAATATAAAGAAACAACTCCAAAAAGCAATGGATGGGTTGTCTGAAAGAGAACAAGATATTATATATTGTTATTTCGGAATAAATGGACAAGCATTGACTTTATCTCAAATAGGTGAAGACTATGATTTAACAAAAGAAAGAATTAGACAGATTAAGGAATCTGCAATTAGAAAGATTAGAAGTAATACAGATGGTGTTTTCGAATACCTAATGTAGTTTTGTTTTATAGTTGTTTAAGTAGAAGGGGGTATTTTTACCCCCTTTTTTTATACACTTTTTGTGAAAATAACATTATTATTTTTTAAGATATTTATATAAAAAGAATTAATTATGAAAAAAGTTATTGATTTTATTAAAAAGAATAAAGTATATGTTTTAGGGATATTATTTGTATTCTTCTTTTTTAAGTCTTGTCAGAAATCAGTTTCTGTTGACAATTTAGAAAAATCTAATGTTGAGTTACAAGAGAAGGTTGATAGATATGAAGAGAAGATAGATAGTTTTCCTGAGATTTTAAGGAAAGAAAAATTATCCATTTATTTAAGTTTAGACGACACTATTTCTAGAGTTGATAGGGGTCCACAACTAATGCAATTACATAAAATGATAAAAGATAGTGTTAAGTCACTAAGAGATTAGTTATGAGAAAGGTTTGGAATTGGATTCTTGATAATCCTAATAGAAGTATGTTTTTAGTACCAATCCTATTGGTTGCTGCAATATCTATATCTCACGTTGTAACTTGGTATGAGATGGCAAACCCAATCAGTTGGGCAATTTATTTATCCATAGCAATTGAAGTTGGTGCAATGACAGCTCTAGTGGCAGCAACAAATAAGATTAGAGGTGGTGTATGGTTTATGTTTGGTTTAGTAACATTTATTCAGATGATAGGTAATATTTTCTATTCCTACTATCAAATAGATGAAACAAGTGAATTATTTAAGTCTTGGGTTGAATTGACTTCCCCAATATGGGAAATGGCAGGTACAACATCAACAATAGGTCTTAAAAGATGGTTGGCATTCTTAGAAGGTGGGTTATTACCACTTATTTCATTGACATCATTACATTTCTTTGTAACTTATGAGAAGGAAGACGAAGAAGAGGTAAAAAAAAAGATTAGTTTAGAACAAGATGTTGTAAAAAATACAATGGATAATCCAAACGAAGGTATATTACCGACAGAAATCAAAAAAGAGGAAGTTATAGAGGTAGTAGAAGTTGAAGAACCACCAATTAAGGTAGTTGGAAGTGCTGAACCTATGGAAAAGGAAGATGATACTGAAATTGAAGAATTAGTTGATGAAGATTACTTAGAGAATATTGAATCAGATTCTTATGAAGAAATAAAAATAGAAGAAATGAAAGAAACACCAATTGAAATAGAACCAGAAGAAGAGTTTGATGAATCTCACTCATTAGATTTAGTAATGAACCAGATGGTAGACGATTTATTGGAAGATGAATCGGTTGAAACAATAGAAGAATTAATGGAAATATTAGAAGATGATACAATTGTCGAAGAAATTACTGATGTTGAGGAATCAAAAGACGAAGAAACATTAAAAGGAAGAGATGATGTTACAATCAATAATAAGCCACCTAAAAGAAAAATGGGTATTGATAGAATTAAGTAATGGTTATTGATGATAAGTCATATGAATTAGGAGAAGGTAACTTCTACGATAAACAATTTGAGAAGAATAGGGTAGTAATTGGTAATACCAACAACACAGGGATGAATCATGTCTATGGTTGGAAACATAGGTTGTTAGGTGAATATAAGAAAACTTCTACATTTACAATAGATATAAAAGGAAATATATATCAACACTTTGACCCATCATACTATTCAGATTTTGTTGGGGACAAATCAATAGATAAAAAATCAATCACAATCAGTTTAGAAAATCAAGGTTGGTTAGAAAAAGACATATTAAGAGATAAATATTATGATTGGGTAGGTAACCCATATAAGAGAAGAGTTAAGGTTTATGAAAAGAGATGGAGAGGACAAACTTATTGGGACCCATATACTCCAAAACAATATAAAGCCACTTTAGAACTTATTGAGTATTTATGTAATGAGTATGACATTCCTAAAAAGGCAATAAATAACAACACTCAAATGGAAAGTATGTTATCATATGAAGGTGTTTCATATAGAAGTAACTACCATAAAGAGAAAAATGATTTATCACCTGCTTGGGATTGTAAAAAACTAAAAAATAAATTAGAAGAGAAAATATAGAATTATGAAAAATATGAATGAAGACCACACTAGAAGGATATTAAATATCATTAGAGAAGGTAAAGATACTGAAGCATCTAAACTGATAACTGAACAAGAAGAAGAAATGCTTGCACCTACAGATGAGATGATACCAGATGATTTTGAAACTGCTGAAGTTGAGGTAGAAGATGAATCTGCTGGTGAAGATAGAGATTTAGATATGGATGAATTAAAAGAGGAAGAAGATAAGTTTAGACAAACAGTTCATAACAGAGTTAAGTTTAATAAGTTTAAGTTATATCCGGCATCACAAAACGTTGAGTGGGGTGGTGAATTTACTGATAGTAGAATGGAATGGAATTATTCTTTAGATGATAGTAGAGGTGTTTATATGACTTCTGAGTTATTACAATTAGATGATGATACTTTAGATGTAATTAAGAAATTGGTTGGGTATTATAAAGCATGGTCTGATGATTGGGCAACAAGAATTGCTGAAGAGTATAACAATAAAATCAGAGATAATGAGGACACTGAAGATGACGGTGAAACTGCTAAGGATGGGATAGAAGGTTTTGAGCCTGGTGATGATTTACCAGAAATAGATGCGTTAGCATAAATTATTGAGATATGTGGGTATTAGAAAGCTTTATTGAAGAATTGAAAACTGTGAAAGGACAAAGGAATGCTTTGTTTATAGGGTTAGTAGTGGCATTAGTTATTATGTTTAGGTCTTGTAGTGGAGATACTGACATAGAAAAGTTTAAGTATGAGCAAAATATAGCCGCACTTAGAGATAGTGTTAGAACATATGAAACTAAAAACGGAGATTTAGTAAGTGAAAAGACAGCACTTATCACAGATAAAAGTGAATTAAAAAAATATAATGATGAACTTAATAAAGAAATTAAACATATTAAGGACAACCCAATCATTATTAAGAAAGTATCCGTAGAAATGATACACGACACTATTTACGCAGAAGCAATGATAGATTCTAATGGAATAGTATTTAATGAAGATAGTTCAGTGAAAGTTGTACCATTTAAATGGGATATAGACTCAACATATAGTAAAGGTAACTTTAGAAGAATAGGTGGTAAATACATAATATCTATAGATACGTCAATGAATGTTAGGTCTAAAGACTTTGTTATTACACATGATGAACTTGGTTTATCATTCACAACAGGTATTACAGAGAATGAAGATGATAGAGTAGAAATATTTATTAAATCTAACTATCCAAACTTCAAAGCAGTAAAAATAGATGGGGCACTATTCGACCCTAGAGAATCAAAAGTAATCAAAAAGTTCTTCCCACCTAAGAGATGGGGTGTTGGAGTATTCGGTGGGTATGGTATTTATATCGACCCTGACAATTTCAGAGCAGGTACTGGTGTAACCTTTGGTGTGGGTGTAAGTTACGATTTACTTCAATGGAGAGGTAAATAATTTTTACCAAAAAATAGATATTTATAAGTATGGAAGATAAGAATCTAAAAAGAATTATTAGAGAAGCTTTAACTAAAACTGATGAAAATCAAATTGGTGTAATGATTCGTAAAGAAATCAAAAATGCTTTTGGTAGTGATTTAGAAAGAAAAGTTAAGGATATCGTATCTAAAGAATTAAAAGGAAAACCTTTTGAGAAAGAGGTTGTCAAAATAAGTAAGGATGTCTTAGAACAATTATATAGAGAATTGTGGATGAGACGTGCTATGTGGAAAGCAGCAATTAACTAAATTATGATAGACGAAAAATATAGAAAAGTATTTAAGACTATTAAGTCTTGTGAAACTTTGGAACAATTAAAAGGTGCTGTAAGTATGGCAAATAATTATTTTAAGTCTAATGATATAAAAAAGAGTGATCCTGAATATGTGTCACTATCTATGGCGCTTGATATCGCAAGTGGTAAGTGTAAAGATATGACTGAGGATATTACAAAAGATTTTGAACATTATGCAAGAACTAGTGGTGTTGATTCATTGGCAAGTATTGTATTTAACGAAGGGTTTGATAAAGAAAAAGAATTAGCTGAAGGTGCTAAACTAATGGAATCATTCTACAAAAATAAAGTAGATGATAGAGTAGAAATAATTCATGCTTTACAACATGTTATAGATAATATTAAGAGTATAGATAGTTTAGAACAAAAAGAAGGTGCTCAAAACCTTATCAACCAATTCCATAAAAATTATAAAGGATTCGAACAAATAAAACCTTTAGTAGATTCATTACAATTACAATTAGATGGTGTATTAAGTGAAGAGGTTGAAGAAATAGATGAAGCAACTGGCGGTGCTAGTAGTGGTGCTTATGTTGGTGCATTAGGTAGAAAACCTATTAAGAGAACAGTTTATAAAACTGATGTTCCAGTATCAAATGCTGGTGGAATGACAACACCAATAGGTAAGTTATACTCATTCAAAAAGAGTCAATTAAAAGAAGCTAACGTATATAGTAAACAACAAATAGTTGATGAAGCTATGGGTATGGATTCTATAGGTATTTATGATTCTCCTGCAGGATGGGGAAACAATGAGTTTATGGGTACTAAAGGTAAGAAAGGAAATGCAGTACAGAGAAAATCTAAAGGAAACCAAAAGTATAAAAACACGTATGACTTTGATAATGGTAATGGTGGTAGTACATTTGTTACTGTAAAAGAAAAGTGTAAAAAGTTTCCATATTGTAGTCAGGGTCCGGGAGCAATTAAATTAAGTAAAAGCCCACCATCTGAAAATACAATTGTAGAAAAAGAGGAGAATGAAGAAATGAAACTACCAAAAAGAAAAGATATAAAAGAAGGTTGGAAGAAGTTTGTTGAGGTTGCTAAAAGAGAAGGTAAAGAAACTACTATGGCAGCAAAAATCATCAAAAAGATTCTAGTTAGTGAGGATGTTTCAGAAAAAGAGTTAAAGTTTGTTAAAGAGCAATCTGGTGACATACTTAAAATATTCGGTGTTGTTGCTATGGGTGCCGTATCTACAGCATTACCTATATTAGTAGAAAAAATGTTGAATAGAAAAGGATTATCTATACTACCAAAAGAAAATTCACCTACTTTAGATGGTGACAATAATACTGAACAATTGGTAGAAACAATATCAAAAAAGACAGGAAAGTCAAAAAATTATGTTCATTCTCTAATTAAGAGATATTTATAAAAAAATGCAATGATGAAGAAATCAATCTTAGGAAAAAATATAAAAGTAACAATGGTTAGTGAAGAAGCTAAACCAAAAGGATTAGAAGTTGCTGAAAGAGCAAGAAAAGAATCTGGTAAGTTTAATGATGACGCTATGAAAGCTTATACTAAGCTAGCTGATTTATATGACTTTGATAATGGTGATGAAGACGCTTTAGAGAATCCACCAAAAGTAACAAGAGGTGAAGATTTAGATGGTTACGAAGTGGCTGCTAAAGGTGCTGGTAAAATGCAGGGTCTAAGATATGACAACGAAGATACTGATGTTTATGATTCTTTTGAAGAAAGAGTAGATGCATTAAATGACACTTCAGAATATGACAAAGAATTTGGAACTCACGATGGTTTTGGTGAAGGTGAAAAAGACAATGTATATGATGAACTAAAAGAAACAGGTGAAGAGTATAAAGAGATTAAAAAGATAACTAAACAAACTCCACCAGTAAGAGAAATTAAAGCTGAAGAGTTAAAAGAAAGTAAAACTATGAAAAGATTAAACTTCAAACAATCATTCAAAGACGAAACACATATGACTTCTTTAATTAAAGAAGATTATAAAGTAGATGGTCACACATTCTTAATGACAGATGGTAATGAAACTTACAAAGTTAGATGGGAAGGTGATAACACTTTAGGTGAAGCAGTAGTTTTACAATATCAAAACAAAGAAAGAATTACTGAAGATAAAGAGAATATGAAAAAGTTATTTGACTACAAACAATCTGATGTTGTAGGGAAAACAAATACTTACATCAACGAATCAATTCAGTTTAAGAAAATGATGGATGTGTTAAAAGGTAATAAATAACATTAAGTCAAACGATACATAAACCTCCATAGAAATATGGGGGTTTTTTTATGCCTAACAGGTATTTATAAATAAAAGAATATGAAGTTTAACAATATATTATCAGAAGCCTTAATTGATGACCTTAAAATACGTAAGATTGAAAAGGCGGTATTAAGAAAGTTTAATGATGATGATGTATCATCTAGTGAAGAGGTATATGATATATCTAAAGAGTATGGTATGCCATTACATGTAAGTATGTCGTTGTATTACACCTACTTAAAATATAAAGATTTTTTATTTAATGAGGAAGGTATAGATATTGTTAAGGAATATGATGTCTTTTCTAAAGAGAACAGAAATATAACTAGTAAAATTATATTAGAGTATATTGAGAAAAACTATGTTGGTAAAACAATATATAATAGTGATGGTATTAGTGGTTTAGTTGAGTTTTGGGAATCTATAGATGTTATGATAAGAGAAGGTCTAAATCCAAACATACATGTTACTATGCCTGTAAATGGTGAGTATATATCTAGTAGAGATAAAACTTATAGTTCTTTTGAATCATCTTTTAATGGTTCGCTTGGTTGTAATATTACTCCTTGGACTACTAATGAGGGAGAACAAAAAATGGGGTATGATTTTATTGCATACTGGGAAAGTGAAGAAACTTTTGCTGATTGGCAACAAAATGTTGTAAAAAATGGAAAGTATGATGATATAATAAATGGTTTCTTAAACATGAAAACAATAGGTAAACCAAAAAACTATAGTGACGATGAAATTAAGAGGTATTGTGAAAGATGGGTAATGATACAACAAAGAATTATAAAAAAGGCAACACCAATATTATTAAGTTATAAAGATTATGTTGAAGAAGGTGATTCAATTTTTACTGAATCTACTAAAAGAAGTGGAAAAAAATAATCCACCAGTAGTAGAGGAAGTAAAAAAGAAAGAAGAAATAATAAAAGAAGTTATGATACTTAAAAAGGGTAGTCAGGGAGAAGAGGTTAAAAAATTACAAACACTATTAGGTTTAACTGCAGATGGTGATTTCGGTAATATGACTGATGAGGCTGTAAGACAATTCCAAACAAACAATGGTTTAGTTGTTGATGGTGTAGTTGGACCTAAGACAATGTTTCTTATTTCTAATATGGAAACACCTGATTTCTCAATACTTAAAGAACACCTACCAGAAGTTGTATATAACCAAATTGCAGATACTGCTGAAAACTTCAATATAAACACAAAACTTAGAATGGCTCATTTCTTAGGACAATGTGCACATGAATCAGCAAACTTTAAGTTTGTAAGTGAAAATCTAAATTATTCTGCAAAAGCATTAAAGAGTGTATTTGGAAAGTATTTTCCGAATGACTTAAATGAACAATATGCCAGAAACCCAGAGAAGATTGCTTCCAGAGTATATGGAGGAAGAATGGGTAATGGAGAAGAAGAAACAAAAGAAGGTTGGAAATATAGAGGTAGAGGATATATCCAACTAACAGGAAAAAACAATTATACCGATTTCGGTAATTTTATTAATGAAGATGTAGTATCAAATCCAGATAGTGTTTCAGAAGAATATGCTTTAGCATCAGCGGCATTTTTCTTTAATAAAAATAAACTATGGTCTATATGTGATAAGGGTTCCACTGAAGAGATTGTTAAGAAATTAACAAAGAGAGTAAATGGTGGTTATCACGGAATAGAAGATAGAATAAATAAGTTTAATCATTTTTGGAATATATTAAAATAATAAACTTTAATAGTGATAAAATATCCATATAATTAGAATGTATGGATAGAATGAATACAATACAATTTTTGCGCTATATCGGAACACCGCTGACAAAAGATGAGATGATGTTGTTATACAAAGCAAACAACATTAAATACGACAAATGCGAGTTGTACAGGGATTTTATTACCACACTTAATCTACTGATTATAGACACTTATTTGGGGGATGATGTTATGATGTCTGACTCAGATGTTAAAAAACACTTCCTGTGGTGTTATAATAAGGTTATGGAGAACTTTAATAGTGAAGGGATACCTTTTGGTAAGTCAGATGATTTAAGGGTTTATTTCTTCAATTTCTATAATGATGTTTTTTACAAAGAAGAAACTAAAGATTATGTTATAGATAGGTTGAATAATTTATCTGATATATGTTTTAATTATAAGAGAGTTAAGAGTAGGTCTGATATGGATTTACTCATTGAGTTATACAAAATATTTGATAAAAGTTTGGGTAAACACTCAAAAAAGGGTTATTAAAGTATTTATTTTAAGAGAAAAGGTTTTATAGTTGTTTTATGACAAAAAAATTTTATGACATAATTTTATCGGAACTAGTGAATAGAAGGGATATTGCAGAAGTTGATTTATCTGAAATTTACTATAAACAAGAGTTATCTGTTAAAGAAAGAATGGAGTCTTCTATTGACTTATTAGGCGACATAGCAGATATTAATAACAGAATACATACTTTATCTAGTTTAGTAACAGAGGAGAATGTAAGGTCATCACAAGTGGATGATAATAATAACAATTAAATAATTTTTTACGATGGAAAGATTTGAAGATTTAAAAGCGAAACTTACTGAGATTGAAGAAGAAGCTGAAAAGTTTTACACAAAAGGTAACAAAGCTGCTGGAACAAGATTGAGAAAAGGTTTACAAGAGATTAAAAACTTAGCTCAAGAAATTAGAGTTGACGTTTCTGAAAAGAAGAAGACGGAAGCTGTAGCATAATAAAATAAATTAAGATAATATGGTAATAGACGTATTCAACAAAGTATTAGTATTCTTATTGTGTTTAAGTATATTAAATGTATTAAGACATACATTCTTTCTAATTACTAATGTAGTAAGAAGACAAAGATTTGTAATGGAGAAAAACTCGCTATTATTTTTAGGTATGTCTATTGCGTATATCTTAATGAGTTTTATTGAAAAAATAACCATCTAATTAAAAAAGTTTTTAGAATGATGATTAAAGAAAGATTAAACAATTTAAGACCATATGTTAGGGGAGTAAGATTCGTTAAAGATATGGCTGTTGTAGATGTTGTCTTTAAGGATGGATGGGATGTTTATGAGAATGACGTAGTTACTTATAAACCAAGTAAATCTAGTAAGAATTACTTTATGTTTTTCCCAAAAGATCAAGAGTCCAGTGATTTTGATTTATTACTGGATCATATTGAAGATATTATTGAGAATAATATTGAGAGGGAGAATAAATTGGTTTTATTGAAAGCTAGAGTTGAAGAACTTAAAGTTTTATTTGACAATAAACCACTAAGTGAATTAGAAAGATTGAAATTCAAAATTGAAGATATCGAAGAACCTACATTAGAAGATCTAAATAGTAGTGTTAAAGAGGTTGGGAATGAATTAGATAATATCATTCATACTGAAACTGACGATATAACAAACCACAATGGTGTAGAATTACCACCAAAGATTCCAAAAGAAATTGAGGAAGAAGTAATTGAAAAAGAGGAAGTTTAACTTTCCTCTTTTTTTTTGTCTATATACTACTTTTCTATGGTATATGATATTTATTGTAAAATACTTATATTATGAAAGAAAGATTAAATGAAACAAATAGAATGAGAAAGTTAATGGATTTACCATTAATTACTGAGCAAAAAGATAATAAAACTAATGTAATTGAATTAGAGACTGCTATTAAAGGTCCTGGTACAAACGAAGAAAAAGTGTATGAAATATTGAAAAATATTAGTATAGAAGATTTTTGGGAAATGAGCGATTATTTTCAGGAAAAATACGGTGAGTCAGTTGTTGAATTTATAGAAAATGATTTCAGTGGTGAAGAACTTAATAAAGTTAGAGAACTGTTAGCTAGATTTATTGAACATTAAAAAAATAGATATGAAAAAGAGAAACAATCCAAAAGTAGAAGCAATGAAAGAAAGATCTCTTATTGTTGAGAATGAGAGAAAAAACTTACATACTCCAAAGTTTTATATAAATGAACAAGAGGAAGAAATAAATACAACACATGATAGGGCTTATGACTATAAAAAAGATGGTGATAAGTATTTCTTCAGAAAGAAAGATGAAGAAAACTGGAAACAAACAGATAACTCTGCGGTGAAGGGTGTGTTTGGTGATAAATCAAGCAGTCCTCAACAAACCACAACCGATAAACCAAAAGATATAAAAGGATTCCAACAATATGTCATCAACACAATTGGTGATAAAACTATATTAGGAAAAGGTGGTGATTCAGGTTATGGCGATGATGGTATATGGGGTACTAAAACTGTTTCTGCTTGGGAAAAGTATGGTGAAAAATATGAAAAAGGTGATAAACCAAAATTATCAAATAAAGATTTTGTTATAGATGTAAATGAAATATCCACAACAGATACTACTAAATTATCTTGTAAAGCTGGGAGTAATGATTGTGCTCAATTTGTGAATGACTTCAACGATAAGGTAGACAATGTAGGAAACGCTTGGACAGCACATGATACTGATAGTGCCGGCAAACGTGTTTGGTCAGCATATAGAGGTTTAGATACAGATACAATCAATAAAATTGTTGGGATTTATAAAGACATAAAACAACAAGGCGGTGCCAATGACAATATAACAGATAGCTCAATCATTAAGGACATTAAATCATTGCAAAATGAAATTATTGGTAAAAAAGGTAAACCTGATGATTTGCAAATTGGTGATATTGTTGGATTATATTATGAACCCTCTGAACATCATGAAAGGGCGTTTGAAGAGGCGGCTGACCATGGTCCGAATGGATATTTTATAGATAAAGACCCAAGTAGACCAGGTCCGAATGGATTGGGAAATGGTAATTCATTTGCTTTTAATACTCATGTTGGTACTGTTGGGATGATAAAAGACGGTGTACCTATCATATTGCATAACACTGGTAAGGGTAATATTATTTCTGATCCAGCGAATACATTAAACATTGTTTGGGTTAAGAGAATTGGTAATAGTACTACCCCTATTAAAGATAAAGATGGAAACTGGTATAGTGATATAATATCATATTTTAGTTAAAGTATAAAACTATGAAAAAATTAATAATTACTGAATCACAATATAGAAGGTTATTTATATCTGAACAAAGGGTTGAGGATCTACCTGATAATGATAGGTGGGAATATGAGAAAAATGATAATAAAGATTATGATGGTGATGGTGTAATAGGTCAACCCACATCAACGAAAAATAATCAATCTAATAGAGAAACATTATATAAAAATGAATTAATTAAATTAAAGAATAGTGTTAATCAAATTACTTGTCTTCCATCTAAAGAGTATAAAACAATTGCAAAGATAATAATATCTAAAAAAGATAACATTAAAAAAGGGTTAGGTATTAAAGATGATACTACTTTTTATAAATTGTTAAGGTATGCAATCGCAGTAATGGGTAGAGAAACTGATTATGGTGATACTTCTGATATTGGTGATATGTTAGGTACAGTATATAGACAAAACCCTATATATGGACCAATAATAAATTTTGTGGGGGAGTTTATACCCAAAATAAATACACAAAGTTTAGGGGATGGTCAATTTACTAAATCAACTTGGGATGAATATGGGTTAAACGATACTATTGGGGATTATAATAAGTCTTTAGGGGTATATAGACAAATGTTAGGTTCATTACATAGACTAACTAAAGACTATAATTTAGCACTTGAAAGAGGTATAGGAACAAACCCATCCGTTAACCCAATCACCAAGAAAAGGGAAGATAAAAAAAGAAAAGAACACAATAAAAAACACCCTAATGACCCAGAACCAATGTTTAACATAGATGGTAGTGGAGATGTTTCATTGGATTTAGCTATTTTAGCACATAACATGGGTTCAGGTAAAATACAAAAATACTGTACGACTAGCAATCCAAACTATGCTGGTCCTTGTAATAAATCTACATATACACCTAAAGAAGAAGTGGGTGAGGTAAAAGTTAACCAGAATGATTGGATTAAGAGTTATTTCCCTAATTTAAAAGGTGGTTCTCACACTGCCATAGGTTATGTGGAAGAAGTTGTGAAAAAAGCTAAACAATTTAATTGTTTAAGTTAATATATATTTACTACAAAATAAGTTAATATGAAATCTAGATTAGAAGAAACAAACCATATGAGAAAGTTAATGGGGTTAGACTTAATTACAGAAAACATTTTGAGTTTATTAGCGCCAGCTTTTATTGCCGCAAAATCGGTAATAGGTTTAGAAGTAGGGTCATTACACATTAGAAATGCATTAAGATTTTTAATGGTGCAAAAAGATAAATCTACCAATAGTGATTATAGCGATGATGAAATAAATTTTATTGCTGCGATAGTATGTGAAAAATCAAAGAAAAAAGGGGGATGTAATCCAAAAAATTGGGGGATGGTTATGACACCTGATGACTATGGTTTGAAATATAATGGTAATAATACTTATACACAAAATATAGACAATATGGATGAATTATCTAGAAGTGTTAGTTTAGGTTTAGGTAGTTCTACAATAGTAGATAATGGTGATAATTGGAAATTAACTGATTTTTATGATTTTGATAACGCTCGTAAATTCAAAAACAATGGTGGAGAAGATAGAAAAAAAATATATGATTCATTATTAAATTTACCTGATGATATGTTAAATAACATAAAAGGGTTGGTAGGTGATGATAAAACAAAATATATAGAAAGAATGATGGCTTGGATTCATAGTTTTGGATATAAAGGTTTTCCCATAGAGTTGACTATACCTAAAAAAAATTGTGAATATTGTAATTCTAGTAAGTAAAAAAATATTTTTTTAATCTATAGTAAATTCGTGATATAATAAGAAAGGAGTGGTGTCAAACTCATTTACAATGCCATCAGAAACTCTTTTTTTGAAAAAAAAGAAGTTTAAATCTGTATATTGTTTACCACTAAACTTTATATATTGATCAATTACAACCTTATTATTTATTTTTTTCATAGTAAATCCATTTATTGCGTAAGAAAGTCTCCAGTCCTCATTTTGTCTAAAACCAATTCTTCTACTCTCACCATTTTTCATAGTTTTTAAGTTTTTTATAATAACTGGTGATGTTTTGATGTAATCACTTTCTAAAATTAATGTTTTACCATTACCAAAACAATAATGGTGTAATATTTGTGATGCCTCTGGTGATACTATAAAACCACCTAGTATCATAACAAGGATAAATATTTTTTTAATCCCTATATAATATAAAGTTACAAGTAATGATGTTATTAAGATTATTTTTTTCATAGTTGTTTAATTTGTATAATATAAAAATAATAAAAATTTTGAGTAATAACTAATATTTATTTAAAATTACCTGCTATATAAGACACAGGTTCATGTATACCTATATAAGGTTTAATTAAAGATGGTATCGTCATAAATCTATGTGAGTAAATACCATGATCTATTTTAATATCAATTGAACTACCACTATCTAAAATAAATGCGTCTGTTAACCCATAATCTTTAGCGGTTTTTACGATGTCTTCCATAGTTACTAAAAATAATAAGTTAGTGTGAATGATATTAATTTCACCTTCTTTATTCTTACCTATTAATAATCTGGCAACTTTCTTTTTAGCGTGATTTCTTTTTAACATATTCTTATTAATGATATTATTTTTAATAACCCATATATTAGTTTGTGTTAGGTAGTCACAATTATATTGTCTATTAAAAACAATGTCTGGTGTACCGTTTTTAACTATAAATGACCCACCACCACTTGTTTGTCTCTTAATTACTTTTTTCTTTATTGTTAAACCACCAATAGCAGTTCTTTTTTTAGTAAAGAAATTAGAGTTGACATAAAAATTATAATCCCCATTTTTTTTATTTACTACGGAAAAATCAGTTTTATTCTTTTTGAATGTGATAAAATGGAATTTAATGTTAGAATCTACTTTAACATATTTACTATCGTATACGTCATAGTAATATTCTTTTAGAAAATAAGAAAATAATAGTGTAAGTAAAATTAAGATTATCTTTTTCATAGTTGTATTGTTTTATTCATATAAATATACAAATAACTAATGATAAAAACAAAAAAACCCACAATTAAGTGGGTTATTTTTTTATGACTCTAAATGTTCTTGAATTGTATGGATTAACCATGTCGTTCCTGAAAGTAGACAAGAATCTAAGAATATAGATAAGTAGATATTCTCTAATCCAGCACCATAGAAAGGTGAGAATTGTGTATAACCACTAAGTTGAGCACCTAATGAAAGGAAAAACCCAACCCACCAAGGGGTACACATCATACAAGAGAATAACTTCCCAA
>WLWE01001071.1_pt1 | contig 21646 bp, 22 predicted proteins | sample 6718301 | NCBI WGS metagenome assembly WLWE01 (sample SAMN12718691, study PRJNA515312) | sponge metagenome | isolation source: marine sponge | host: Mycale hentscheli | place: New Zealand: South Island, Marlborough, Capsize Point | collected 2003-05-01 | reverse complement strand
ATAATTTTATTATCAGTCCCTGATAATAATTTTACTCCTTCACCTTGTGAAGTTTTATTATATCCTTTCATAGAATTAAAATATTTTTTTGTATAGACACAACACGCCTCATGACCTTGATATTTATTAACACATTTTATCGCTGAGGTTTTGAAATTTAATTTTGGATAAACGAATAACATTGCTGTACTGGTTGTAATTCCAGCGTTGAATTCTTTCAGAGAATTAATAGAATGTCGAATGTAACTCGGTAAGTAAATATCATCACTATCCATATTAGCTAAATATTTGTGTGATGCCATCTTGACGAGTTTATTTCTTTTTTCACCGATAGTTCTTCGAATATCTTTTTCATAAATATAATTAACTTTAACAGGATAAACTAATTTTAGAAAATTTTTATATCTATCATTATCAATAAATAAATCTTGATCTCCATCTTGTAAAATACATAATTCTAATTTTTCCTTTGGATAATCGAATCCCGAGATATTTGCTATAATCATTGAAATAAATTTTCTACGTCTCCAACAGGGACAAAGTATTGAGACTGAGGGTAGGTCTTCATCAGCGATATTAATAGTTGGTTCACTGATTTCCATTTAATAATTTCACAGAATTTATTTTTTTAATATTAAATTTAAAATATCAGTAAGTGTAATAACTAATGACTTTATTACTAAATGGAGATTGCCTTGATGAGATGAAAGGATTAGAAGCTGATTCAATTGATTTAATATTCTGTGATTTACCCTATGGACAAACAAATTGTAAATGGGATTCAAAAATAGATTTAGATAAATTTTGGATTGAAATTATGAGAATTAAAAAATTAAATACTCCTATATTTATGACAACAACAACTAAATTTGGAGTTGAGTTGATTAATTCATCGCCGAAGAAATGTCCTTTCAGATATGATATTGTATGGGTTAAATCTGCTCCGGCTGGATTCTTACTCGCTAAAAAGATGCCTATGAGAAAACATGAAATGATTTACGTATTTTATGAGAAACTTCCATTTTATGATTTAACTTCACATACTCACAAAATTGTTAAAACTAAACCTAGACCTAATGAAGATCTATATGGAATGAAAGGTCATGCCGATGGAAAAGAGGGTAAATATGATCCGCCACTTCCCGTTTCAGTTATCAAGGGTATTGATAATACTTATAATACAGAGGGGAGAAAGAAACCTCTTGTCAGAGAGGAAGCGGGTAAATATGATCCACCACTACCCGTATCAATTCTTACAGAAGAAACGGGCGGTGCTACTGGTAAAGAAAAATATGAAAGAAAAAACAGTATATATCCAAACAGAAGTAAAAAGGGGGAAACAGCGACTACTTACGACCCACCGCTACCAAATAGTATGTTAGAAATTAAATCAACTCGTGGAAAACATCCAACCGAGAAGCCAGTCGCTTTGATGGAGTGGATTTTAAAATATTATTCAAAGGTCGGTGATGTTGTTCTCGATCCTACGATGGGATCCGGCTCAACAGGAGTCGCTTGTAAAAATATGAATCGTAATTTCATCGGAATTGAAAAGGATTTAGAATTTTATAAAGAATCATGTTTAAGATTAGAATAAAATATGAGAGTTTCTATACCAAACTTTCATCTTTTTAAGAGTTTCAAGATTTAACGGAGTATGCTTTGCTTATATTATTATAAATTTGATTTAATTATATTTTTATTTTTTGATATAAAAATGAGTATAATAATATATCATAAAAATTTAAAAGTGTTATGGAGTAAAAAATTTAGTGAATATAACGGAACAGAAGAATATTATAAAGATCAGGGTAATCAAATGATACTCGGTGGATTAAGAGAAAATAAAAAATTAAAATATCAAATAATAATTTATCATGCTTTTATTTCTAAAATTCAAAATCAAAAAATTTATAAAATATGTGAATCCGATAAAGATTATTATATCGCTTCGATATTGGCTTTATGGAAACTGGGAGTTTTAGATCCTAATGATAAAGATACACCTCTATATATTGCCCCTAGGAGAAAGAAAAAGTCTGTGAGTAATTAGGTTTCGCGTCATCAATATTTTTCAACATACTAGCCGCCTGCTGTCCTTCTAATTGATCTTGTTTCTTTTTAGATTCTAATAAAGTTTGAACTGGATTTAGATCTATCTTTTTTTGTTTAATTATTTTATAAATTACTGCCGATGAATTATTTACTTTTGAATAAGATCCATCTGGGTCATGGACTGATGTTTTTATTTGAGTTATAACTCTTTTTTCAGTATTTGTAAAAATTGTTTGATTATCCGCTCCTGAATAAAAATCTCCATATCCGTTCACTTTATTAACGATTCCAACAACTGGTCGATTCACAGCTCCGGAAGTTGCTTTTGATAGATCTTGATTTCCACCGATAAAAGATGCTCTGGGAATAATATCGCTTCTTATACTATAATAAGGTCTTGCCGTTTTAGTTGGTAAATCAATTGCCGTTATTTTTGTTGATGAATCATTCTCACTAAAAAAAACCGTAACGGCTGGGGCGATATTACGATAAGAGTTCATAGGAATTGATCCCCCGATAGATGTATATCGCCGAGTATACATCATAGGTTCTGTCAGCGAGAAATTACTATTCCCAAATCCGTTTTTAGTCCAACTCAACATATCACTTGCTCTAATTGGTGCCTGAGTTGTTAGACTTGCTAAATTAGATGAATCAGCCCGAGTATTAATAGTTGCCTGTCTCGTTGTATCGGTATTATCAAACTGACTGTAATAAAATCCTAAAACTCCAATTAAATTTTCATTCCAAACCGCCTCGGGGACAACTATTTGTTCAATAAAAAGACCACATGTAGCGTCGTACGGTTGCCACGCTTCAAAATTATTTGATAACATTAATTGTTGAGGCATCTCTCTGTCAGCTGGAATTATTAAATCATTATATGGCGCCATGTCAGGACAGTAAGAATTTCCTAATAATGCTTTATTAACTTTATAACATGGTGAATCAGCCTGAGGATTCGCTGTCGCTCCTGGAACAGTAATAACTCCTGAGGCGTTTCTTACATCTATTTGACCGGCGTTATGAATATTTGATCCTCTCTCGGCAGTATGTAAATTAGTAAATGAAAATCTATTTCCTGTTGCGTCAAATGCTAATGCTGGATTATCCGCTCCCAAAAATAGAGATCGATAATATGCCCCTGTATTATAACCAGCCGCGAAATCCTCTTTGGCATTCGCCTGTGTTGCTTCACTGTTTTCATATAAAAGATTTTGGAAATGTTGTCCACAAGTGATTCCTGGTTTATAGATTCCACCGATATCAAAAGAGTTTTGTGATTTGTGAGCGCGTGGTACAACACCTGAATAAAGATTAATACAAGCGGATCCATAGGCTGAGAAGTGATAATCAAATCCCCATCGCCGACCACCTTTTCCTGTTTGAGCGATATGAGATTTTCCATTAAATAAATATGAAGGAATTCTATTTCCTGTTCTTGTAAATTGAATTCCTATATAATATTCATCCTCACCTGAAACTGAAATAGCGCTTGATATTCTCATTCTCCTTGCCCAACCGTAAGCGAGATCATTTATATCGCTGACTCCACCATTCGAATCTTCACAGAATCCAACATCAGCGAAACCTAAATTTTCAGTATTTGTATTATAATCAAAGAATAAAGGATAACTTGCCATCTTTTGATTATATGAATAACCTGCCGGAATGGCGTGTCCTTCTCTCGGTCCATATAAATCGTATCCTAAGGTAAATGATGGGAAGTGAGAGTCCGCACCATCATTTTCATCTTGTCTATTAATATGAATATATCTGTGATAATCAACTCCTTGTAAGTTATAATTAGGAGTCCCCTGAGCTAATCCCGGATTACCCATCTGTCGAATATCAGTTCTAAATAATTCAGGATATTTACCTTGAATCTTAAATAATTTATCTAAATTTAATAAATTATCTTCTGTCCATCTCATTCCTAAATTTAAACATTGACTAATGATAGGACTATCTCCTCCACCATTTGATACATCGGGTTTTAAAAATCCTTGACTAGCGTTTGTAGATCTACCTTGTCTCCATAGATCCGGTCTTTTAACACCGATATGTTGAAACATACTCATATATAAATGTGCCCCTTCCTTAACCTCATTACTTGCCCCTGTTCTAACATCCCTGAAATTATCCCAAAGTTTGTGATCCCAAAGCATAGAGGCACAATTATATGGTTTTCTTGTCGGCGATGAATAAGAACCTAATAATCTCATTGACATAGGGTATTCAGCGTTTACCCTCATCGGTCTTGTGTAGGCTGAGGCGTTTTTTAATTCTCCTCTTTTATTAAGTTGTTCTGTGATTTCAGTAGCGACATCAAGTGGTGAATTAAATCCTGCTTTACTTTTCATTGTAAATAATTCTTTGACTTGTTCCCAATCACCGAGAATCGCTGGATCTCGTCTATCAACCCGATCTTGATATGCTTCTGTTCCCGATGCTGATGCTGTAACAGAATCGGGTCCACCTAATCCTGAAAGTTCACCATCTGCCCCTGAGGCGTTAGCTGATGCCAAAGTTCGAAAAACTTCTTTCATTCTAAAAATAGTATAGCGACTACAATCATTTAATACCATACATTTGGGTCCATTTGGAACCGGAGTTCCTCCTCTATCCGTTGGATTATCTTTATTCCTCCAAACTAATTTTCTGTCAGCTGGTGGGAATTGAAAAACAACATTATCCTCGGGGGCGGGAGCCGCGCCACCTGAAAGAGATGCTGACATGGGACCTGACATTGCGAACTGAACGTTTCCAGCGACTCCGTTATTTGCTGTACGAGTTATTCCATTTGATTCTCTCCCTGAATAATCATAAACATCCCAAATGTTATCGGGGGTAACTGCGTTAATACTGGCGTTATACCCAATATGACGCCTAGGTAATCCAGCGTAGAATTCACCATTGGTAGTTTTATAAGGTGAAAAAATTACATTTGTTTCTCCGTCATTATAGGGTATAGTCCTGATTTCAGTACCACCAAATTCACAAGCAAAAGGATATATTTGATTTTGATTTACAGCGGATACTCCGTTAAGGGGAGTCATTTGATCCACATTAGCGGGTTCCTGGGGATGTGAAAATTGAATCTCTTTACTGACTTCCACTTTGACAGGAAGTCTTTCTCTTTCTTTTATTTCTATTTTTCCTGCCTCAGCTCCTTTTTCACTTACAAATCCTGAATGTAATTGAATCTTATCTCCGATATCTAATACAATCCCATCCCCTGTTTCACAGGTCCACTCGGCTGGTGAAGTAAAATTTTGAGTTGTTCCTTCAATTGAACTTTGTCTGGAACATTCGACAAGAATAGTTTCTTCCATTATATATTATTATTATATAATATTAAAAAAGTTTACAAATTAAATTGTAAAAGAATAGTGAATTATTTAAGAATAGGCGACTTCCATGACTCCATCGCTAAGCTGAGCCGTTCTCATTACCTGAATCCAAGCCCTGAGAGTAGATGAACCATCCATAGTCAGGCGTTTATCATAGATCTCAATACCTCGGGAATTAACTCGTTCATTACGATTGAGACGATAACAATGCCAATTAGCCCGAGATCTTAAATCAACGGCTAAGGCGGACGTGCCCCCACCGTATGCCGAACCCATCGGGTAATCCTCAAATCCCCCAAAAACACTTTCTTTTGCTAACTGACCCTGACCCGAATAGAAATCACGACAGATGTGAGGAATGCGACCTTCCGTCATTAATAGATTGTGAAACTGGCGGGCGGAATTAGTAACGTCTATTGGGAATAAAAATAGATCATTATATCTTAGATTGGTTTCAACTGTGCCGACACCGGTTGCCGTTACAAGAGGAGAATCACTTCCGTAATTATTAATCGGTCCCTGATCAGTTGGTTTTTTATTCTCAACTTGAACACACACTTTACTAACAATTCTACCAGCGCCACCAACATTCTGGATTAACTGACCGGAAAATTCAGTATCAGCCACATCACGTTTTACGAACTGATAATCAACATAAGAGAAACTCATATTAGCGTTTGCCTGTGCGTACTGTGCCATCATTTCCTGAGGATAGAAAATATAATCAGCGACCATCTTAACATCATCGCGGACAATAGTAGCGTCAGCGTCTCCAAAATCACCGAGGGTCGTTGAGATACGCTGACTATCACCACCACCAAGTCCAAGACCGAGAGACGTTCTAGGGGTAAATGTTAAATGAATCATAACTTGTTCCTTTAACATAAATAGGGGTAATTGATTCATCTTTAAGAACGGGAATAAATCAGCGATTAAAATAGAGAAAACTCCCTTGTTGAAAGTGTCCTGATAATCGTGAACCATACGAGTCGCCTTAGGTAGAACACCGGCGCCGGGACCACCAGCGAGGAAAGTGTTGCCTCCCGAGTTGTAATCAAAATCCTTGCCGTTATCAATACAAATAGATTCTGCTTCATTAATAGATTCAACATTATTAGCCGCCACCCCTGCTACCTTATAGTCAGCCTGACGTTCTGTTAAAGTCGGGCGAGTGCCTAAACCGATTCTAGAACCGAATACTTGTTCACGTTCTTTATTATTTTCAGGAGTAATAAAATTAGATTCATAAGCGAAGTAATGATTAAAATCTTCTAATTCTGAAACTGTTTTACCACCGACAGTTAATCTCACACGTTGAAGTAGGGAGGCTACTCCGATGTTAATCGGAAAGAAAGAATCCTCACCAGTCGCCGGAGCTGTGAAAACGTCTTTATCAACAGCGAGAGTAATTCGAGAATTACTATGAAGAATACCTTTATTACTTAAAACAAATCGTGCTTCACTTTGACTAAATGAAACCGGTTCTAAAATTTCAGTAGCGACATCAATCGCTGTATCGGTTGGGATCGTACCAATCTTAACTAAATCCGGAATCGCGCCAACACCAGGAGTTGCCGATTCCTGTTGGGTCATACTCTGAGCGGAATTATTAATGCTTGTCATTTTTATACTATGACAAATTATAAAAAATATATTATGATTAAATTAAAAAAAAATTACTTATTTATCCCTAACGTTACAAGACTGACAAATGATTCCCCTGATAAACCCTGTTTCGTGATCATGATCTAAACACTTCATAGTTGAAGTATTTACTTTATCTTTGGTTAAAATACAATTACAATTTTCACAATTTTCAGTTATTAAGTATTCAATATAAATACTTTCCCAATCTTCATTTTCTTTTAAAATCATTCCTTGATATTTCCAACTAGAAATTTTACAACTTTGAGGATTTGTTTCATAATATTCTTTTTGATAATTCTTTCTTTCATCGGTTTGATTTCTAATTTTATCATATTCTTTTTGACGATTTAATTCTTTATCACGATTTTTATAATAAGATTTCATTCTTGATGCTCTCTTTTTTTCAATATCTTTGTACGGCATTATTCATTAATATAATATATTGATTTATGTTTAAATAAGGATTACAGGTTTAATCACTTCATGACCTGAATGCCAGCCGGAGTGGATAATACTGTCTGTTTCGAGTGAACGAAAAGGAAGACAGACTGAGGAGAATCACTAGAAAGTTTCAGCTGGAACTGAACACCGAATGGAACATTTTCAAAACTGATTCCCTGATCGCTGATAGTATCGTAAGCGATACCTAAGCCGTAAGCGGGACCACCGCCCTTTGTTTCTTTCGCCTGAACGTAATTATCCGTCATTTGAAAATATTTGAAATTGTCGGGTGTAACGGACGTGCGACCAACCTTAGCGAATCCCATCACGGAATTAATATAATTACGAGCTAACTGAGAATCAATCGTTGTATTACTGGAAGTTTCTTTCTGTAATGTGTCAAGATTGTATTGGAGAGGATAACGTTCACCACCCCGAGTGAAAACTGCCTGCTCAACCACCGCTACTGAACCATCACTATTTGTAAAAGGAAGCGTTGCTAATCCGTCCCTTGTCAGATTATTAATATGACTTGCTGGGACTACATTCATGTATGCTCCAAGCACCTTGGAGAGGGCAAGGTTGAAATTCAAAGTAGCATTCGCTGAGTTAATAGTTTGATAATACGATGTAATAGAATTATAAACAAAAGTGTTCGTTGTTTGGGACATTAAAGATGATAACTGATCGGGAGGAGGAACCATCGTTTCACAGACAAGTCTTACATTTGATAATTCATAATGAGCGTTGAGGAGATTGGTGGCGCTGTTATCCTTAGAAAATAAAACATTTGAATCAGGAGAAAGTTGAAGTTCGATACGGAGACCACCGACACCCCAAGTTCCGGATAGAGGAATTGGTTCCTGACCTAAAAATAGACCACAAACAAGCGGGATACAGAATTCATTTTTACCCTGAGCGTCGTCAGCCTGGGTATTCGTAATTACTCCTAATTCCTGTGCTTTGAAATTAGGGAATCGGAGAGACGTTTCATAAGTGTGACCGGAGAAATCATCCATCGACTGAGTGACCGATAGATAAGAAGACATCATGCGATTGTGATGATTAATAGATTCCATTACCTGACCCGACTTTTGGCTGAAGATAGTCATTTGATCTACTACGGAATTTACCCCTAACCTTTCATTCATACGAATTCCATCGGCTACGGTTGGTAGAGTAGTGCCACCAGCGTCCTTCCAAACAGTAAATTCACCGACAAGACGGATCGTCCCTGGTTTTATAAATCTATCCTGTTCACCTATCAGAAACTGAACAGTAGGCTGTCCGTTGTAATAACTTAATTTTCCATCCGAAGTAATATTCGAAGGCACGATTTCTTGATGTGTTGAGTAACTAGTCATTTTTATATTAATTACTTATAATATAATTTTCATTTGAAAATTTTAAAATATGAATTTTTAGAGAAGTGTAATAATTACACTTTTTACTTTTAGATAACAACAGAAATAGAATTACCTGAGATAACAATTCGTCGAAGATGACCACAGAACGTGTTCCAGAGTTTATTCTTCTGTGGAGGAGTAGTTTCCTGATATTCTACTTGAAGCTGGAAATCACGACCGCGTGTATCGTAGACACCATCCTGTAAAGATAGAGCGCGACCAATTACAAAATTCTTTCTGAAATTAGTCAGAGAATGAGGCTTAATGCCGCCCATAACAAGCGCCTTTTCTAATTCTATGAGAGGTTGCTGATCAATAGACTGTAAACCCGAAATACGATCACATTTAACCTTGCGAGACGGATTTAGTTTCCCGTCATAGAATAACTGATACTGAGTAAGATGATCGGTGATTCCAACAAGACCCGGTCTTACCGAATGATTTGCTCCCCGAAAGGTATATTCACTTCGATCATAATATTCAATAGCAGTCCCTAATCCTCGAATAATATCCTGCTGAGTATAAACCGAAGCGTCCGTTGGAACTGCTAAAACAGATTTAGCGCGACTTTGATTTAATGGAATTCTTAGAGTAGTCAGTTTTTCACTCGCTATCTGAGATGTTTTATAATTAGTATAAGATAGGAAATCATAATTCATTGCTCCACCCTCTTTCATCATGCTGGCTAATTTAGAAGTATAACCCTGAGGCATACTTACCTTCTGTACTATAAATTCACAGTCCGTGACCTTGTAAGTAGGTCTAAATAGATCACCAGCATTACCAATAGAAGTATCAATCATTATCATTTGATTATCCATTGTATTTGTCACCCGATATGCCTGTTCTAATGTAATCTTAACAGCGTTCTTTGTTCCCGATTCATAATCAATAGATTTAATTACTCCGTGAGAAGTATTAATAGTAGATGGATTAAGAACATCTGTATCACTTTTTAAGAATTTAAAATGCTGACCTACTGAAAAGGGAATCTGAGATCCACCAACCGAAGCGTTGATACCCATCATATTGTCTCGCCTGATATAGAAAGCAGAGAATTCCTTGCCAGCAGCCGCCGTTGGATACAGCGGAGCCGCGTTAGGATCAGCCGGTGCCGGCGTGCCATCAGCGAGAGTATCAGCGGATAAGAATAAAGGATTCGCTGTGAGTTTTCTGTGTTTGGAACAAGTATCTAACTGTTGAACACAATGCTTTGCTTCTTCGAGAATTATTTCTACGATCAGACCCTCGGTTAAACCAACTGGGAAAATTTTATCGTTAGAGAATATCCCCGTATTTAACGGTAATAGACATTTACATTTCTTAAATTCAACTTCACCCGATGTGGAATCACGAGTGCCCGTGCCCGGAGCCTTGAAGTAAGGATTATTATTAAGATTATTATTAGTATCCTGAGTCAGTCCAGTCGTGCCTCTGTTGCGCTCGTCGTAATAAACACATCCTTCGGTTAGTGCCCGCTTCTGTTTAATAGTATCATTAATTTCATAATCGTACTTAACAGCCGTTAAAACATTATAATTTTGATATTCCTCTAATAAAACACGACCCGATCCTCCCGAATAGATCCTCAGGTCCCTGATTAAAACCTGTCCCCCGAGCTGACCGTCTAATTGAAGAAAGATCTTATTTGATGGATTGGTTAATTCTACATCAAATTTCAGGTAAGATTCTTTCGGTTGAAAAAAGTTCACCGAAGAAGGAATATGAAATTCAATCTTCTGTCCCGGGTTGTAATCTAATCCATGTTCGGCGGGAACCGCTATTTTAGTTTGACCGATTGGTATTTTATCCTCTGCTGTCCAAAAGCTCATTTATTTATTTATACTTTAATAAATAATAAAAAAAAAAATAGAAAATTCAAAAAGTCAAAATCACGCTATATGACTTAGAGGATTATGACTCATATTTCCTACGAATCCTAATGAAGCGTAAGCGGGTGCTATCGCTCCCCCATTCAACTTCGGTGCCACGCTGGCGTCACTCGTGCCATCACTTTTAATTCCGACTTCTTTATCATCACTCTTTTCATCTTCAATAGATCCAACTGCTGATAGAGCCGCCCCTGTCAAAGTAATCGCGCCAGCGATAGGTGCTAATAGACCACCAGTAAATGCCGACATGACATCAGCTGCTGAACCAACCTCGGTGAGAATATCTCCCGCTTTATCAATACCTGAATCTTCTACTCTCTTTCCAGTAGCCGCGTCCACCCGAGTGTACATCGATTTACCACCCGTTTTTATTAATGAATTAATATCTCCCCCAGCGTCAACTAATCCACCGATCGCTCCAAACGCCTTGCCACCAACTAGACCTAAGGTCTCACCACCACCAGCCTTGACAAGTCCTTTTTGAATAATTCCTTCTACTCCTGTTAATCCTTCACCGCCACCAGCGACGGAACGAAGAACTCCTGGTTCATCCGCTGTCCCTAATCCCCTTAATGCGAATCCTCCGCCCGCTTTATTTAGACCTTGACCGAAACCGACAACTCCACCTTTAAGGGCTGTCCCCGTAGTTCCCGCTCCATCTGCGAGAGCGGATCCAAGAGTAGACGCCCCTCTTGATACTCCTGTTCCCGCGTCAGTTACTGCTTCACCGGCTTGTGTAACGCCTCCCGCATTTAGAGCTCGCGCGTTGAGAAGTGCGCCCGTTGCTCTGCTTTGAGCGAGTCTTGCCCCTACCGCTTCACTTGCCCCTGCTACCGCTCCTTTCGCTCCCTCTTTGAGACCCGTTCCAACCTGAATTACTTTTTGAATATCGCTGACATTTCCACCAATATCTTCTTCATTTGTCCTAGTATCTCTACCCCTAGCGTCACGCTGTGCCCCTTTAAATTGTTTAGTCGCTAAATCAAAGGTCGCCTGTCTTAATTGTCTCTCCTGATCCATCTTGCCGTGGAGAGTATTTTCTTCCATAATAGAATTACTGATTCCATACATATCCATCTTTGATTGTTATATTTTATTTTATATCTTTATTTTCATCAGTAAATTCAAAATCTTCATTATCTAACTCGGGAACTTGACCGACAATATTTGGACCTTCTGCTACCAATTCTTCAAAGTTTCGATATGCCTTGGGTGGATTACTTTGGAAATCCATGTGAAGAAAATTATATTTATCAGGTGTTGCTTTCTTATAAATTTTTAACCAATTATCTGCCCCTCCAAAAACATCTCCGTACTCCTCAGCCATCTTACCGAGTTCTTTTTGATTTGGAAATGGAGAACCAACAATAACGTTCGTAGCGTTTTGTCTAATAATAGGACTACAACTTCTAAAATTCTGTGAACTAATAATTAATAATTTAATATTAAAATGACGGAATCTCGATGCTAAATGATTTATTCTCGCTTCACGTTTTATACTTCCTAAACAATCATCTAAAATGACCGCGATATCAGGTTGATCTTCTTTATCAAATCCTTTCTGTTGACTAACTATTCCATCAATAATCATATCATTATAACTATCATGAGTATTAAAAGCTTTCGCTAAAAATCTCGAAGTCACATCATTCGCGATTGTATTTGAAATAATAGTAGTAGTATGAAATCTCTCCTGAGCGTCGTAGAATCCCATATCACTATCGCCGAGTAAAAGATTACTAATAATCGTAGATTTTCCAGTTCGTACTGGACTTATCATTAAGAGGAGCGCTCCTCCACCAGGTCCCGCAATTTGAGGGAGATGCGGATGTATTTCAGGGTGTCCGTCATTTCCCACATCTTCTGGTGGAACCACTGGCATAATTGTTGGCACAAATTTAGATTTTCTTTCTTTGACTGACTTCTTGTTTGAACCATCTTTATTCATCAAAGATATTTTAATATAAATAGATAAAAAAAAAAATCTGTAAGAAAGTAAAAATGAAGTTCGCTATTCCATCCTATCAAAGATCACAGGAAATCCAATTAAAAACTCTAAAATATTTACAAGAACAGAATGTTCCAGCTAAATCTATTTATATTTTTGTAAGAGAAGATGATCCCCAAATTCAAAATTATAGGGACTTAAAGGAATTCAATATTATTGAGGCTGATGTCAAAGGAATTGGAAAAACTCATAATTTTATTACCGATACTTTTGATGAAGGAGAATTTATCGTTGAGATTGATGATGATATGGTAGATCTAATTGATTGTGAAAAAAACTCTGTGAATTTTATTGATAAGTGTTGTGAAATGAAAAAACTTATGAATGAAAAAAAAGCTAGTTATGGAGGAACTTATCAATGTGATAATTCTATGTTTATGAAGGGTTGTAAAGAATTTACTTTTGATTTAAGATATTGTTTAGGATGTTTACGATTTAGATTTATTAGAAAAGAAATTAGATTAGAAACAAATTATGCTGAGGACTTCGAAAATTGTATTCTTCATTATATCAGAGATGGATTAATTGTTAAAAATAATCACATTGCTCCCAAAACAAAAAATTATAATAAAGGTGGTTGTGATGGAGATGGAAGAGATCTAGAAACCGAAAGATGGGATAAAGAATTCCTCGCTGATAAATATCCTAAGTATTGTAGGATATTTGAAAGAAAAAATAAAAGATGGGATTTGCGATTAAAAGTTAAACGCTGATGCCCAAGGATCGCTCTGTCGCGAGATAGCGTTATTAATATCTTTAAAAACTTTTTCATCATGTTTTTCTTGTGCTTGTGATTTTTTCTTTTTTTCTTTTCTTTCCTTTCTCATGTTATCATATCGCTGAACTCCTTGAAATACTAAATCAGCTAATTGATCCTTATCATACATTTGAGTAGTCTGTTTGGGTTGCGGAACTTCGTTCTCGACCGGGACAGGACTGGGTGGTTTGACGGATTCTTTGGCTGGTTGAGTTTTCTGTTTTTTATTAGCCATTCGCTTTTCGCGACCTTTTTTTAACGCTTCCTTTTGTGCCTCACTCATTACTCTTTTTTTTTTCTGTACTGGTGCTATCTTTGGAACGATAGGTTCAGGGACAATTTCGGCAACCGGAGGAGCAGGAGTAGGGGCAACCTTTTTGGCTGGGGCGGATTTAGTTTTGAATATATCTTCCTTTTTTAATTTGACTTTTTTTTCAGGTGGGGGAGGTAGAGGATCTTGTTCCTCCTCAACACCATCATCAGCGACTTCTTCATCATCATAAACAAAATTAGGATCTACTTCACCAGTTTCCTCATCACGAATTTCGATTTCTTCTTGTTTTTCAGGCATTTTGATATCAGCAAGGTATGACATATATATATAACCAAAGATTACAAAAGAAAATTATTGGTTAAATTTTAAATTATTGATAAATATTTATGTCTCACCATAGGTAGTGGAACGCCCAATAGGCTGGGGAACTCTTATCTTTTATCGCTAATGTTCCATCCTTACGCTTCACTCCGCCCATCCTCGCTCGGAATGATTTTCTCTGTTCTTTTGTAGCGGTTCCCGATCTCCAATCATCCATACCCTTGGCACCGAAGTGAATAATTTTATATCCTTTTTTCGAATCAGTTTTAACATATACTGAAAACTTTTTTCCAGGCTGTTTTGATTTGAATGGTTTATTCAAAATTGGTTTCCCATCCTTAGTTCTAGGCATTATTATATATTATAGATATTATTTTTTTGAAACTCTTAAAAAGTAGAAAGTTTGGTATAGAAACTTATCTCTTAGCAACTAGATGTCGGTGATACATTCCTTCAATACAGTAGCATCCCCAGAATTTCCAATATTCAAGTTTTTGTTCATCAGTTAAATCTCGCTTCCAACTGACACGATTCATTACATTTTGATAATAAACATCTATAAATCTCCCACCATACCCTCCTCGTTTCACCGATAATAATCCTTTGAAGATTTCTTTTAGATCTTCTGTTTTGACTAAATAGACTCTCTCTGACCAGCCGTGAGTTTGAGTTAGATCTTCTTCTGTATTAATAACTGTAAACCAATGTGAAGCGCGTTTTCTTTTTTCGCCGATATAAAGTATCTTACAATCTTTTTTTGATTCCTTAATTGTTAAAAGTTTTTCCAAATCCAGCGATTGAGTTATTACATCATCTTGAATAATGAATAGATTCTCTGATAGATTATTATTTAGCAAAAATTTATCTAATAGAGGTTTATAGTAAATATTTTCTTCATTTTCAATAATAGTAAAATCGGGATGATTTGTAATCATTCTATTTTTAAATTCTTGAAAATCATCAATTCTTTCTTTTGAACGATTTACTGGTGGTCCGTCAAATAAAATATATCTATTTTTGAATTTTACATTGGATAGATTATCAATAATCTTATTTATGAAATATTCCTGTTCTTTAATAATTATAGCTCCGCATAAAATTAAATCTACTTCCATTTACTATTTTCACAGAAAAAAATAAAATATCCTATCTATTAAAAAAATGACTAATAAAACAAATTTCAATAGGAAGTACGGATTCAAACCTGATGAAGGTCACAGTATCGCTGAGATATCAAAACTCACAGGGATATCGGTATCAATTTTGAATCAAGTGATGAGTAGGGGCAGAGGCGCTCACAAATCAAATCCTAGTTCGGTGAGATCTACTGGTGGTAAAAAGGTCGGTGGGAAATCATTAAAAGGTAAGATGTCAGCAACGCAGTGGGGACAGGCACGGATCTATTCCTTTGTGATGAAACAGCCGGGGACTTGGGGAAAAGCAGATAAAGATCTCGCTGATAAAGTGAAAGCATCAAAAAAGAAAAAATAGTAATTTCAAAATTGAAAAAAACCGACTAGATTTTGTTCGGATTTTCCCTCAAAAAGTATTAAATTTGATTTCCACATCCAATCCTTTCAAGTAACCAATCAAAAAACAACTATGGATACTAAGATGAATATCAAAGACTTACACAGAAATTTCCCGATGATTAAAACAATTCAAAAAAAGATGGATGAAAAAGAAGAAATAACTATCGGTCAAAAGAAAGCATTTCCACGCCAAGTCGAGAAGTCATCGCTATTACAATTACATGTGAATATGATTCAATCTCTTACTGATGAAAATCGTGAATTACTATTACAGTTAGAAGAATTAAAAAGAGAAAATAGTGATTTCAAAAATTGAAAAATTTGATTTCCAATTTGAAAAAGTGTAGTAGTTACACTTTCCACAAATGTCAAGTTTAAAAGAAAAATTTCCTGTAATGAATTCAATCAAAACTAAAATGAAAGGAAATGATGAAATTAAAATAGATCAAATCAAGGGGTACAATAGAAGAGTTCAGAACTCACCGATATTACAATTACATGTTCAAATGATTCAAGATCTCACGGAAAAGTTGAAGAGATCTAGAACTAGAAATAAAGAATTACAGAAAGAATTAGATAGAATTGAATCTATCTTTTCAGATAGAACTGAAACCATCGAATCATTAGAAGAAAAATTAGAATTTCTTAAAAGTAGGAAAGTGTAATAATTACACTCTTTGAAGTTCGGGCTCGGGCTCAGGTTCAGGTTGTTGAGCGTCATTAAAATCATCATCTGTTCCCGATTCAATATCATCCTTTGAAGTTCTCGGTGTAGCATTATTTTTTTTATTTTTATCTTTTTTATCTTTCAAAGCCTTCGCTTGATTTTTTAAAGATTTCATTTCTTCTTCACTCGGTGGTCTTCTTTCACATTGAAATATATAACATAAATTCATTCGACAATGGCATTTTGATTGCCAGACTACCAGTAGTAAGGAACCGATAGCACCAGCTACCATTACGACAAATCCACCTAACTGATCTACCGAATAATCTTGTAATTGACCCTCGGGCTCGGGTGGAGCAACAACAACAACTGGATCACTCATTCTTTTATATTAAAATTTGATTTTAATTTAAATCTAATAATTATTTATTCTAAACTATGGATTATTATGTTGTCTCAGGATGTAGATATTCCTGGAATCACCGATGGATCTCTCAACCGACCCCTCAGACTACGGCTGGAATTTTTAAAGTACTTCCTAAATTTTATCAAGATTATGAAGAACTTATGAGAAAATTAAAAAAAGAAAAAGAACAAGAAGAAAAAGAAACTCGGGATAAAAGAGCGAATGATTTTTTCAAAAGATTCTTCGGAGGATTTTACGGATGGGATTCAAATGATCTAGATGAACCCAAAGAAAAAAAAGATCCTAATTACCCATTTAATGTTTTTGGATTAAAAAGATCAGCGAGTGATGATGATGTTAAAAAAGCATATCGTAAATCTGTTTTAAAAACTCATCCTGATAAACCGGGAGGATCTAATGAAGCATTCCGTAAGATTCAAGAAGCATGGGAATATTTTACTTCTTCGTTTTAGCAGAGCTTACTTCGTTTTAGGGACCTCCCTATCACGTTTCTTTTTCATGGTTCCGAACGCCTCCTTAGGAGTTACTCTGTTAAAGTCTTTAACGGCTTTCGGGATATTATGTTGTTTTGATTTCTTTTCACTATATAGTTCAACACTATCTTCTGTGATTACAGACGCTAGTGGTTTCATAGTTACTTTTTTCTTTGATTTACCCGCTTTTTTCATCGATATAATTTAACCTTCTTTTTATTTTTTATGTTTAAAAATTAAAAACTTGATAACTATTATAAATATGAGTCTAATAATAGCATCAAGTTCTCAGGAGGAATATTCCGCTCTTCAAGGTGGAGCACCAACCCGAACATTAGCGGGTCTCGAAGCACCTTCGTCTTTTCAAAATCATTTTACTTCACCGATTAAAGTTCCAAAGGACGCTGAAATAGCTGTTGAGAGTGTTAAGATCCGTCGTGATGCCTTAATAGATATTGAAAACAATTGTGTGATGTATAAATACTTTGGTAAGTTACAGACTACTGGAACACCGGGAACCGGTGATGTTGAGTCAAGGTTAGAGATGCCTATACCCATGAGACCTCGTCCCGGAACTTATAATACCGATGATTGGGTAGAAGAAGTAAAAAGAATTTTAAATGAATCTTATGGGAATCCTGAGATTTATAATAATTATGACGTGACTCAATCTACGAACGCTTCGGGTCAAGTTGATGGAATACAAATAGTAACTACTCAGCGAGGAGATTCATCGGCAAAAAATATAGCCGCCGCCGCTGGATCTATGTTAACTGATTATTGGCAGAATCCGAAGCAACTAACAAATCCCCAATTCGCACCAGGCACAAGTTGGACTTCGACTACAAAAGGATCAACCAAAGAATTCACAAGATTAGAGGATGTCAACGCTTCCAACTCGGTCACTGAGGAGATGGATAGGATGAGTTGTTCGGTGATAGGACACGGTCATACTCTCGGTTTAGTTGATGGATTCTTCAAGGTTGATGTCAGCAAGGCAGCCAAAGGTTGGCGTGTTGGTCTGTCTCGTCCTCAAACGGAATATGTTCGGGATACTACTACTCAACCGGTGAAAATAGCGAATCTATTACCAGGCACAGCGGTGGGAGGCACATCGGAAAGCGGTAGATCATCAGACTATCTAGTAAAAAATCGGGGCGGAAAGGCTGGGTCAAGCGCTGAAATGAGAAATCAAAAAGACTTTTATGATTTTGTGGTCGAGAATGATGGAAGTAATATTAGTATTTATCAGTTAAGTTATGACGATAAGATGGATCAACTGGTTCAAAGTGAAGTTGTGTATTACGGACAGGGTGGTTCAAATGCTAATGCTGGTACTAAAATGACGACGACTGGTTTTAATGCTTCTTTCACAGAGGTTGAGTTCGGCACCGTAGGAGACAAGTTGGTACTTCATTTTGATGGCGGGGCTGCTGGTCGTCAGCAGATACTCGGTAATATTGGTCAGACTAAGAGATGGGAGAGTTTCCTTCCTATCAGCGAAACTAGAAACGCTCTTTATCCGCGATTAAATATAGCAACACAAAATGAAATTCTAACAGTTAGTAATTATTCTAGTCATTACTCAGGGGCAATAGATTTTAGATTTCCAACGGTAGTCGGTAATACATTTACCACCGGTGATGATTTTTATACTAATAATAGAGCTATGAGGAATGCCGACTCAAAAGTTAGGGGAGAATTTAATCTAGCAAAGGTAGTGGATACTAAGAATAGACCTTATTGTTTATCACAGACTTTACTCTGTGATACCAAAGATCGGATGGTAGTAGATCAATCAAATGTTTCAACCGCCGTATCAACTTATGATGCGGAACTGGCTGGTAATGCTGGAATTAATAAATCCTCAGCTTTTATTATCGGTTGGAATGACCCTTATTCTAAAAATTATTATTTAGAGGGTAAATATGAAACTGAAACATTCTCCGGTCAAGCGAAAATGAATCGGACATTAGGATTTCCACTTAAATCATTTATTGATAATGTTGAAGGTGAAGTGGATGGATATGTTGTTTCATCGGCTGGTGGAGCCGTGAAGACTTTTAAAAGTTTTCGGGCGCCTGAATTTCGAGTTCACTCAGCCTTTGTGAGACTTTCAAATATGCCGATACAATCTTATAACGGTGCTAAAAATTCAGTTTCAAAGATATTATATCATTTACCGAGATTTACAAATGATGGTAGGGAATTCGGTGATCTATTCTTCGCTCCTGGCGAGAAGACCTATGTTGGACTTCACAATACTACCCCTGAAATTTTAAACAATATTGAGGTTCAAATCGTTGATGTCAATGAAAGACCTATTGATGATATATCAGGGAACACAGTTGTAGTATTTCATTTAAGAGAGAAAAAGTGAAAAGTGTAATAATTACATTTTCTTCTATATCAAACTTTGACAAATAAATACGTTTAAAAATTAGAATTATAATATAAAGTAGATTATAATGAGTTTAGAATTACAAGATACAACTTTAATGTTTGAAATTCACATGAGTCATTCTAGAAAAGAATTATTAGATATTATTAGAGTATTTAAGTTACCGATAACAGGTAGGAATGATAAAAATAAAAAACAACTTCAAGAAGCGATTGTTGAGGTTGTGAGATTTTTAGATAATATAATCCCTGAGGATCAATATTTTTTTATTAAGTCAAAAGAAGAATTAATAGAATATTTAATAAAATCGAATCCAGCGAAAACTTTAACAATTAAAGAAAAAACAGATGTTATGTTAACAGCCAAAAAACTTATCGGTTATTCAAGAAACGGATATTATTTAATGCCTTCGGGATATATGGATGCGATTGATGTTTACAAGGACGCTACTTATATCGCTAAGTTTCCAGAAATTCCATCGGTGAGAAAAGCGATTGATCTAATCAATCAAGATCCTAAGATGAGAGAAAAGATAGAAATGATTATTCCCCGAAGAATTAAAAAACAATTAGAAAAGAGAAAGGCGGTTAAACAGTCCAGTATACCTCTGTATATTAAAAGAGGTGAATTTAACATAACCTTTGATTAATCCCATAACTATTTAAAAACAAAATATATGATATAAATTATAACCGTAGGTGAGCTTTGCTATAATGGAGTATTATAATTTAGATTTGAAAAATTTAGATGTTGCTCCTTGTAAATATGATGATCGGTATTTAGTTTATTCTAACGGAATGTTATATAATTCTAAATATGAAAAATTCAAGTCTCCATCTACAAATGGAACTAAAAGTCCTTATATGAGTTATATGCTCTATCCTCAGGGATTAAAAGGTCAAGGTAAGAAATATTATCTTCACCGATTGGTTGCCGATCACTTTCTACCAAATCCTGATAATCTTCGAGATGTTCATCATATAGATGGAAATCCAAAAAATAATAACGTTTCAAATCTAGCCTGGTTAAGTCATCAGGAAAACTGTGCTTTGAAGATTTTCCCTAAACCTCAGGAAGCAATTAAAAAAAATCGTGATGCTTTTCTTTATCCTATGGGTGGAAAAAAGAATAAAAGACATGATTATTATATTTTTAATTACACTGGAAATCATGCCCCGAAGTGTAGAACGTATATCGGAAAAGATTTAGAGAAAGGTCGTCAAGTTCGTGATGAATATTTCGCGAATCACCTTGCGGTGGCGTAAACCTTGCTGGCTGTGGCTGGATCATGTCCTCTCCACTCAGCGAATTGGATCTTATCTTGGATTGTTCCATCATCCCAAATCTCGCTGATAAGTAATTTAGTGATATCAGTTAAACTCGCTTTGATATCGTATTTTTTTAAAAATCTTTTAACCCAGACGCTCATGTTGTTTCTCTGTTTCTTTTGAGATTCTTCACTATCATCAGGAGCGTCCCAAAATAGAAACACTCCCTCTTCGAAGCTTTCGGGTCTAAATGATTTTCTATCTTTGAGATAATAATCTAATAATTCTATGAGTGGTTCATCATCAATTGGAATTGATCTTGTTCCGTATTTTTTATCTGTTTTATATGCGTTAAATTCAAAGGCATATGAACCATCTTCTTCACCGACTAAATAATTTATTTTTTCTTTTTCCTCGGGGATGTCTTTTCTGTTTCTATATTTTAATGTACCAGTTTCACCACGGAATGGATAACGGCTAATAATTCTAAATAAAATCATATCTTTGTGAGCTTTCCACCGACTAAAATCCTCTAACGCCTCCATCTTTTCATACTGATCTTTACTAATAGCATCTAACTGTTTTCTTGAAATTTTGGTTTCTTTGAATGGATTTTTCCTTTGTTCATCGGCACGTCGAACTTGTAATTCGGTTTCCAAATCTCCATAAACTTCACCGAGAGATAATTCAAATAAATCATTTGATACTAATAGAGAATTCGTAT
>WLWE01001070.1_pt1 | contig 21648 bp, 5 predicted proteins | sample 6718301 | NCBI WGS metagenome assembly WLWE01 (sample SAMN12718691, study PRJNA515312) | sponge metagenome | isolation source: marine sponge | host: Mycale hentscheli | place: New Zealand: South Island, Marlborough, Capsize Point | collected 2003-05-01 | reverse complement strand
ACATTATATCAAAATGAATATGGATTTGGAGTCAATTCAAACAAAGCATATGCTCCGATTACAGATGTTGAAAAAATATCGGTAGGATATGGGCAAACATTTTATAAAATTAGTTTTGATGGTGGATATAATAGAGATATTAATGTAGACGGGGCAGTATATGGTAAGTTTACCGTAGAACCTTCTACCAGAATAATAGGACAAGTTTCTTCTGGTTCAACAGTTTTTGATGTGGACTCAACTGTTGGTTTTGGGACTACAGGAGAATTGTATGTAACATATAATGACACTACAACTGGTGTTGTATCTTATACATCAAAATCTTTAACTCAGTTTTTTGGTGTTAGTAATTTAACAAACACTATACTTGATGCATCTACTGTTGGTATTAATACATTTGCATATGGAAGATCTAATTTAAATCAAGATGAAACTATTAAAGTTAGAGTAAATTCCGTTTTACAATCAATTAAAGTACCATCAAAAACAAGTGATTTACTAAAAGGTGGAAAAATTAATGTAACAACTCTTGGAGTTTCTGAAAACAATATAAAAACAAGTAATTGGTTTTATAATCTAGCACCCATTTATAAAGTAAATAAATTAGAATTATTGGATTCTTCTAATAATACGTATAAAGTCACATTAAATGTCACTCCCATCATTAAATCGGGCGATTCGGTTAGATTTATTTTAAGTGACGGGAGTAAGATAAAAACTGTAGTTATCTCAATTGTTTCTCAAAAATCTTTTACTGTTAGAGGGCAAGGAAAATTAGATTTAAATTTAACATATAAAATTCAAAGAAATCTTTCAAAAGGATCTTCAAATAAATTTTCAAATATAAATTTAATTTCAACTGACGTAGATAACTTATATAAAAATGAAGATGATTATCTGGTTGCAACACCATCCATTCCAAATTATAATTCACAACCATTAGAAACTTCTAGAAGAGAAGTTATTTTTTCTGGAACATTTAGTGGTAATCAGATTCAGATTTCTTCTGGTGGAGAACATGGATTCTATACGGGAGATTCTGTCTATTATTCTGCAGAATTAGTTAAAGAAAATTATATTGATGATTCTGGTAGTTCTGCAACTAGATTTGTTAGAGGAACAAGTTTATTTGATGATGGATTATATTTTATTAAAAGAATTGATGGATCTACTGTACAATTTGCAAAAAGTAGATCTGATATTTTAAATTCAAATTTTATATCTATTTCTAGTTCGGTTACAGTATCTGATAGTAAAGTAGAACCATATTTATTTAACGATAAAACTTTAAAATCACAAAAATTACTAAGAGAATTTTCAAAACCAATTAATGATGGATTTGTCAATAAAACAGAACCAGGATTTACTGGAATGTTTGTTAATGGTGTTGAATTATTAAATTATAAATCTAAAGATGTAATTAAATATGGCAAAATTGAAAATATTCAAATTCTTACTCCCGGCACAAACATTGATGTAATAAATGTTCCAAATTTAATTATCAAAGATTCTGTTGGGTCTGGAGCAACTGGACATGTGTCTGTTTCTGGATCTTTTAATGAAATTAGAGTTATAAATTCTGGATTTGATTATACAGAAACTCCTATTTTAAAAATTTCTGGAGGTAATGGATCAGGTGCTTTAGGTCAAGTTAATATGAAATCTGTAAATCATAATGTAGAATTTTTTGCAGATTTAGTTTCAAATCAAGTTGTTGTTGGTACTGCAGCAACTCAATCTAGAATTGGATTTTCAACATATCATAAATTTAGAAATGCTGAGAAAATAATATACAAAACATCAGATCAAGATGGTATAAGTGGAATTGTAACTAATTCATTATATTTTGTTTCAAAAATTGATGATACTACTGTCAGATTACATAAAACTGAAGGAGATGCTATCTCTGGGATTAATACAGTATTTTTAACATCTCATGGTATTGGTAAGCACTCTTTACAATCAATAACTAAAAAATTAGTGGTTGATTCAATTAATATTGTTAATAGTGGATCTGGTTATGAAAATAAAAAAAGAACTGCTCCTGCATCCTCACTTGGCATCAGTACAACTACGGATTCTATTTTAATTTCAAATCACGACTACAATTCTGGAGAAAAAGTAAAATATACATCTACTGGTTCTGCTGCTTCTGGACTTTCGACAGATACTGAATACTATGTAACAAATATTGATAGCAACTCTTTCAAGTTGTCTCAAGTCGGAGTTGCATCTGATACTGAGTTCTACTATAGAACAAAACAATATGTAGATATTGCATCCGTTGGAGTTGGAACTCATGTTTTTAATTATCCTGACATTTCAGTAAATCTTATTGGAAAGATTGGAATATCATCTGTTGGATCTGAAACTTTTGAAGTTTCTGTGCAACCTATTGTTAGAGGCGAAGTAACTTCAGTTCATCTTGAAAATTCTGGAGTTGGATATGGATCTTCTGAAATTTTAAATTTAGATCATCAACCACAAATAATTTTAGATTCTGGGAGTGATGCTCAACTTCAACCAGTAATCAGTAATGGAAAAATAGTTCAGGTTATTGTTTTAAATTCTGGAAGTAGATATTTTTCAAATCCCGATATTGATATTATTGGAGATGGTATTGGTGCCGTTTTAACTCCAATTGTTGAAAATGGATTAGTAACTTCCGTCAATATAATTGAATCTGGAACGGGATATTCCCAAGAAACTACATCAGTCAATGTTATTCCTGCAGGATCAACACAAATTCTTCCTAAATTTAAAGCAAATATAAAATCATGGAGAGTTAATTTATATAAAAAATATTTTAACTATTTCACTGATGATGATGGTATCATTGTTGATGGGCAAGTTGAATTGCAATATTCACATCTCTACTCTCCAAGAAAACTTAGAGAATCAGTTTACTCTATAGATCAAGATGGAAACGTATTGTATGGTGAAAGTGATTTAAGAAAGGTTAATGGTATTGAGGAAACATCATCTAAGCACTCACCTATTATTGGATTTGCATATGATGGAAATCCAATTTATGGTCCATATGGATATGTCACAAGAACTGGTGGTTTAGTAACTCAAATGAAGTCTGGATATGAATTAAATTTAAATGAAAACAGACCTTCAACTTCCATTTTTCCAGAAGGATTTTTTATTGAAGATTATACACATTATAAAGTTTCAGACGAAACTGTTCTTGATGAAAATAATGGTAGATTTTGCGTAACTCCAGATTATCCAAACGGAACTTATGCATATTTCTTAACTATCAATGATAAATTTTCTTCAACTTCTGGTATATTTGAAAAATATAGAGAACCAGTTTTTCCCTATGTGATAGGAGAAAATTATCAGTCTATTCCAAATAAATTTAATTTTAGACTTGAATCAAATCAAAATGATTACGATCTTGTAGAAAATGGATGGAGAAGAAATACATATCCACTTAATTTAATAGAAGGTGACTCTGAATATCCATATATCTATATTCCAAATAAATTAAATCAAACTGCAAATGTTTCATCAGCAACTCCTGGCAAAATTTCTAGTGTTGGAATTATAACTGGAGGTAATGAGTATAGAATAGGTGAGGAATTAGTCTTTAATAATAATGAAACTCAAGGTTATGATGTATTTGCAAAAATTAGTAGATTGAAGGGAAAACCTGTAAGTAACATTAGTGTTGCTTCAAGTATTCTAGAAAATGTTGAGTTTTATCCTGGAGAATCTAAAGGAGAATATTTAATTTTTGCAGATAATCCACATAATTTTGAAAATCTTGACATTATTTCAATTTCCGGACTATCAACAACTTCTTCTAGAATTGAAGGATCATATAATGCAGGAATTCAAACAAATAGATTAACTATAGCTGGAATTGGGAGTACCAGTGTTGCAATAGGAACCGATGGTGTTACTGGAATTGTTACTTACTTTAGAGTTAATGGTAATTTATCATATCCAAGTATAAGAGAAAATGACATTCTTTCAGTTGGAACAGAAAAAATAAAAGTATTGAACGTAGATGCTCTATCCTCTAGAATTAGAGTTTTGAGGGCAGTGGAGGGGACTACAGGCACCTCTCATACTGTTGGTAAGTTCATTTATGAATTACCAAGAAAAATTAGAATTAATGCTGGATTTAAAACAGATTATGCATATAGTTTAAATAAGCAAATTTACTTTGATCCTTCAAGTTCTGTTGGTTTGGGAACAACTTCTGGTATTGGTATTGGAACAACTATTTCTTTCTCAAATCCGGGATCTGGTGCGACTCAAGCATTTATTCCAACTAAAACAATTTTTATTAAAAATCATAATTTAAAAACTGGAGATCAACTTACATATTCTCCAGGAACTGGTGGAAATGGTATTATTGTTCAAGATGAAACAAATGTTGGAGTCGGAACAACTTTGTCTAACGGACAAACTTTATTTGTTGCAAAAATATCCGAAGATTTGATTGGAATTGCAACTATTAGAGTTGGACTTGGAACTACTGGTAATTTTGTTGGAGGAGCTAATACAGATTCTTCTACATTATTTTTTAGAAATGTAGGAACTGGGGATACTCATAGTTTCACTACAAATTATAATGTAATTACAGGAGAAGTTCAAAGAAATTTAGTTACTGTTTCAACATCAGCAACCCATGGATTAAGTTCCCCTCATAATGTTTTTGTAAATGTAAATCCACAGAATGCTGGTATTGTAACTGTAAAGTATGATGATTATAATTCTAGAGTTGTAATAAATCCAATTGGGTTTGGAACTGTTGGAGTTAACACTTCAACAAATACAATTACATTATCTTCTCATGGATTTGATTCTGGGGATAAAGTAGTTCACACTTCTTCAATCCCATCACAAGGATTAGAAAATGAAAAAATGTATTATATTGTCAAGGTAGACAATAATACATTGAAACTATCAAATACTTATTTTGATTCTATTCAATTGAAACCAAGAACTGTAGGAATAAGCAGTGCTTCTTTGGGAACGATTAGTCCAATCAATCCTCCAATTAGTTTATATAAAGATTCTACAGTAACATTTGATCTTTCAGATTCTTCACTCGCTTACACTAAACAAGGAATATCATATCCAGCATTTGATTTTAATCTTTATACAGATAATAATTTTACAAAAGTTTGGAACAAATCTAATGATAGTAATGTTTTCGAATTGTTAAGAGATGGAAAAGTTGGAACTGTTGGGGCAAAAGCAACATTAACGGTCAATAAAAATATTCCACAAATATTATACTATAAGTTAGATGTTCTAGGTGAAAGTAATGTTCCAGAAATTAAAGGCAGAGTTTCTGTTGATGATGAAGTTATTTCTGGAAGTGAAATAAAAATAAAAGAAAGTCTTTATAATGGAAAACAAACTATGAGAGTTGGAACAACTACCTCATTTACATATTCTGTTTCCAATGTCCCAGAAAAATTATCTTATGGAACATCTGCCGATATTTCATATGAAACTGATTGCACTCACACTTATGGATCAGTATCCAAAGTAGATGTAACAAATTCTGGAGCAAATTATTACTCTTTACCTGCAGTTACTACTGTTGCAACTGCTTCTGGTAGTGGTGCTATTTTTGAAATTTTTGGATCTGACATTGGATCAATGAAAACAATATCAATAAAGGATATTGGATTTAAGTATCCTTCTGATCAAACCCTCAATCCTAGAGTTCTTTTACCTCAAGTAATTAAAATAGATTCTCTTGCATCTTTTGAATCTATTTCAATTACATCATTTGGAAGAGGATTTTTAGTATCACCAAAATTAATAGTTCTTGATGGAAAAACTAATAAAGTAGTTCCTAATGTAGATTTTAAAGTAACTCCTGGAGAATCAAGCATAGAAATTCTTCAAAATACTGAAGGAATGTCTAATGTCACTCCAACTATTATTCCAACTCAAAGTGGAGCTGGTGTTGGAATAAATTCAATAACTTATACATCATCAACAGGAATTGCTACAGCAACATTATCTGTTGGGTTTAGTACAATAAATTCTTTCCCATTCGTTGTTGGGGATAAAATTTTAATTGAAAATACAAGTGTTGGTGTTGGATCAACTGGCATAGGATATAACTCTTCTGCATATGATTATCAATTATTCCCAGTAACTGCAACAACTGAAAATCTTGGTGGAATTGGTAATGTTTCATTTAACATGTCTAATCTTCTTATTGGAAGTCAAATTCCAGGAAGTTATGATATAGTAAATTCTTCTGGAAAAATGCTTGCACAAAAGCATTTCCCCACATTCGAGACTCAGTTAACTACAAAGAATTATTTCATAGGTGAAACCGTAAGTTCAAATTCTGCAACTGGAGTTGTTGATAGTTGGGATAGAAAAATTACAACATTAAGAGTTTCTTCGGATGATAATTTTGTTGTTGATGAAATTATAAAAGGATCCAGTTCAGAAACTCAAGGTATTGCATCATCAATTAAATCATTTGAAACTTATGCAGATCTTAATTCTTTTTCAAAATCCATAAAAGGATGGCAAAATGATACTGGATTTTTAAATAAAGATCTTCAAAAAGTTCAGGATAGTTTTTATTATCAAAATTTCTCTTATTCAATTAAATCTAAAGTTCCATATGATACTTGGAATGATTCTGTTTCTAGTTTAAATCATACTTTAGGATTTAAGAAGTTTTCAGACTATCAATTAGAATCGACAAACAGCATTAATATGTCTGTTGGACTTACAACTGATACGACTTCACTAAGTGCGGTTAATAATCTTGATGGATTTGTAAGTCTTAATTGTGTATATGATTTTGATTTAGTTACAGAAAATAATCTAAACCAAAACTCTAGAATTATTTCTAATGAAATTGTATTTTCGAATAGAATTTTATCAGATTATTTTGAGTCTGTTGGTAATAGAGTTCTTTCAATTGATGATATTAGTGGAGAGTTTAATAGTAATCCAAGACCAACAGATTTTAGTACTGTCGATTCTTTCCCATTATCATCTAGAAGACTTCAAAAGTATATAACTTATGTTCGAGATAAAAGATTTATAGCACAAAGACAACTAATGCTTGTTGATTTACTTCATGATAATTCTAGAGGATATATGAATCAATATGCTAGAGTTGAAACAACCTATGATCAAGGTTCCTTTGATTTTTCAATTAGTGGATCTGATGCAAATCTAGAATTTCATCCAAATAGATCTTCAATTAATGATTATGACATTATTACCCTATCATATGGATTAGACGATTCTTTTCTTGGCACAGGAAGCACTAGTCTCGGTGGAGTTGTTTTAATTGATACTGATAGCATTTCTATTCCATCTAATACAACTAAAACCATCGTATCAATTGCAAACACTTATACAAGTGCAAAAGTTCTCGTAAATATTAATCCGGATATTTCTCAAAATCAAGAATTTGAAGCAGTTGAACTTAACATCACTCATAATTCTAATAATGTTGAATTATTAGAATATGGCAGGTTAACAACAGGAATTTCTGAATATTCTGATGTTGGTCTTGGAACATATCATGCATATATTGATGGATCATCTTTAAAAGTAGATTTTATACCAACTGCTGTGGGAATTGCCACTACAGGTGCTATCAATACAATTACTGTAGGACTTTCTAGTGATACATTTACTGGAATTGGAACAATTGATTTACGTAGATCTAAGATTGAAGGAAGAACAACTAGTATCTCTGCATCAGGATCTCCAGGAATTAACACTGTCGCACAATACATAAACAATTATGATGGAGCATATTTTATAGCACAGGTTACAGATACTACCAACTCCAATGTTCAACTATCTGAAATTGTTTTAGTTGATGATTATGTTGATACATCAGGAACTCGTGAAGTTTACATGACCGAATATGCAAATATTGAAACATCTGCTGGTCTTGGAACATTTGGTTCAAGAGTATCTGCAGACGGAACAGTTTCTCTAGTATTCACTCCAAATCCAAGCATTAATTCTGTTGTTAATGTTTATATGAATGCATTAACTACAAATGAAGATACAAATGTAGGATCTGCAGTGACATTTACTAATGCATTTATTGGAGATTCTCTTGGTGAGTATTTTGGAACAGATTCTGATATTAAGAGGGAGTTTGTATTAACTCATGAAAATGAACCAATTTTTGAAAAATATTTTGTAGGTAATAATAGTGATATTATTAACACATCTACCAATGCTATTAAAATTCCAAATCACTTTTTTGTAAGTGGTGAAAAAATTAGATATAATCATGTAGGTACAGCTACATCTGCTATTGGTATAGCAACAACTAGTTTTGTTGGGACAGCAAATACTACATTCCTCCCAGATGAAAATTTATTTGCTATTAAAGTTGATGATAATAATATTAAAATTGCTACGAGTGCGGAAAATGCACTTAAATCAATTCCTCAAGTAGTTGAACTTGAAAGTGTTGGTATTGGAACTTCTCATAGATTTATATCAACAAATCAAAATGCAAAGGTTGTTGTTGCTCTTGATAATATTATACAATCACCAGTCGTATCTACAGCAATAACAACTACTCTTGCAGATCAAGTTAGAGTTGTGGATAACTTAATACAATTTAGTGGAATAACCTCATTCTTTGGATCAGACTTGATTAAAATTGGATCTGAAATTATGAAGATTGAAGGAGTAGGAATTGGGTCTACAAACGCAATTAGAGTTCGTAGACCTTGGTTAGGAACCGTATTATCTGGATATGGAACAGGAACTTTGGTTACTAAGATATCAGGAAATTATAATATTGTTGATAATCATCTTAATTTTACTGAAGCACCTTTTGGTAATATTCCTATTGGTTCTACAACAAATCCACCAGATGAAAGAGACTGGACTGGAATATCAACTGGATCTAATTTCCAAGGTAGAAGTTTTATGAGATCTGGTGTTACAAATTCAGTTGAAGAATCTTATTCTAAAAATTATATTTTTGACAGTATTTCCAATGAATTCAATGCCATTAAAAATGAATTTACATTAGAGCAAAATAAATCTAATGTTACTGGTATTTCTACGGAAAATGCAATTATTCTTATCAATGATATATTCCAAACTCCTGGAATATCAAATCAATATGTTATTTCAGAATCTTCTGGAATTTCATCAATTACATTCCAAGGAACAAATACCACTCCACTCGGACCTGATGTTGGAATTTCTAGCTTCCCTAAAGGAGGAATTATTGTTTCTGTTGCATCAACAGAAGGATTTGGATATCAACCATTAGTATCTGCTGGAGGAACAGCGATCATTTCCGGTTTGGGTACTATTTCATCTATTAGTATTGGAAATAGTGGTTCTGGATATAGATCTGGAATTCAAACCTTTGTAAATGTTGGTGTTGGAACATCTAGCACTGGAACTGGAAATATTGAGTTTATTGGAACTGCTGCAATTAGTGGTGGTAATATTGTAAGTGTTGAGATTACAAATCCTGGATCTGGATACACTTCAACAAATCAACCGTTTGTTGTATTTGATGATCCATTAAGTTACTCTGACATAAACTTGCAGTATTCAACATCAAGTGTCGTTGGTGTTGGAACAAGTGCGGTAGTAGACATTGTTGTTGGTCAAGGATCTAGTGTTATTGACTTTATTTTCAAAAATACGGGGTATGGATTTGGAAATGGTGAAATTTTAACTATTCCAGTTGGTGGAACTACTGGAATACCAACAACATCGTCATTCTCCACTTCAAATGAATTTCAAATAACAATAGATGAAATTTTTAATGATGATTTTTCAGGATGGTCTGTAGGACAACTTCAAGTTTTAGATGATATTAGTGACTTTATTGACGGATTCCGAAAAGATTTTCCACTTTCTTTAGCAGGAAACTCTATCTCCATTGTTGCTGGAAAGGGATCTAAAATTAATGTTCAAGATGTTCTTCTTATATTTGTAAATGATATACTTCAAGTTCCAGGCAAAGCATATAACTTTGACGGTGGAAGCATCGTAACATTTACAGAAGAAATTAAATTAGGTGATATTGTTAAAATTTTATTCTATAAGGGAACTGGAGATACTGATGTAATCTTTAGAAATGTTATTGAAACTGTGAAGAAAGGTGATACTCTTCAGATTAAGCACGATTCATCAATTGGTCAAGCATTTTCTTTAGAAGAAGATGAAAGGGTTGTTGATCAAATTAAATCCACAGACTTAGTTAAAACTAATCCATACTTTGGACCTGGAAATACAAATGATGTTACTTTAGAAAGACCGGTTGTTTGGTGTAGACAAACTGAAGATGTATTCATAAATCAAACTGCTGTTGGTAAGGATAGAGAATTGTATGAACCAGTTATAAATCCAAGTGCATATATTACTAAATCTGTTGGTGTTGGTTCTACCGCAATCTATGTTGATAATGTAAGACCCATTTTTGATTCTAAAAATGAGAATGATACCGACTTAACTTTCCAGAAAAAAATTAAATTTATACCACAAGAATCTAAAATAAGTGCAGCTGCAACTGCTGTGGTTTCTGGATTAGGAACTATATCCACAATATCTATTTCTGATGGTGGATCTGGTTACACAACTGCTCCTGTAGTAACAATTGGAAGCACAGCACAATCTGTTGGTTTAGGAACAACAGCAACAGCAACTGCATCTATAACAGCAGGAGTTGTTACATCTGTTACTTTATCTAATATTGGAACTGGATATACAAATACAAGTGCTCCACCAGTTTTAATTGCTCCTCCAACATATTCAGAAGAAGAAGTAAGTGTTCTTTCTTATTCGGGAGATAATGGTGTTATTGTTGGATTTGGGACAACAACAGTTGGGATTGGAACACAATTGATCTTTGATATTCATATTCCATATAATTCATTTATGAGAGATTCATCTATTGTTGGAACTGCGTTAACAATAAGTTCTATTAATGTTAATGATTATTTTATTATTAAAAATTCCAATATTGGATCCGGATCGACATCAGTAACATCTTTAGATTCGACAAATAATACTGTTGGTGTTGGAACATCATTTGCAGATAATGTATATGAAGTTGCTAGTGTAGTGTCTATTTCTACTAGCGTATCTGGAATCTCTACATATGTCCGTAGAGTATTTGCTAAAGTTGATAAATTTAACTATAGTTTCTCTGGTATAACTACTTCTGATTTCTTTGGATCATTTAGTTGGGGTAGAATTGATCTTGAAGCAAGATCTGGATTGAATTCATATACTGCGTATACTGAATCTGGAATTGGTATTACTGAAGGAAGTGGAATTTCTACTTCAACAATGGTTACAAGATCAAACTTCTTGAAATTTAAAAATTACATCGTTTAATCTCTAATAAATAAAGAAAAAAAGTCCGTAAAATGGCCGCCATTATAACTGATCAAATTAGAATATTAAATGCTGGTAATTTTATTGCTGGTGTTTCAAATGCTAGCAATTCATATTATTCTTTTATTGGATTGACTAATCCTGAAGATTACCAATCGGATTGGGATAATGATCCCCCTTCACCAAAAGATAATTTTGATCAGGAAAATGACTATTGGGATACAATGGTTGCATTGAAAAAAATCAATACTTCTGATGCAAGACAAGTTATACCAAAGAGACCATGGTCCTCAGGAACAACTTATGATATGTATCGTCATGATTATAGTAGATCAAATACTGCTGTAGTTTCTGGATCAACGTCTTTATATTCAGCAAATTATTTTGTGATGAATAGTGACTTTAGAGTTTACATTTGTCTTCAAAATGGAATAGATCCAGATAATTCATCAGGAAAACCATCTCTCGATGAACCAACTTTTACTGATTTAGAACCAAGATCAGCAGGAACTAGTGGTGATGGATATATTTGGAAATATCTTTATACCATCAAACCAAGTGATGTTGCAAAATTTGAATCCACAGATTATATGCCAGTTCCAACTGATTGGCAAACATCAACTGATGATGCACCTGTCAGAGATAATTCTGTTGATGGATCTATTAAAATTGCAACCATTGTTAATAGGGGTGTTGGTCTTGGCACAGCAAATTCTACTTACACTTCTGTTCCCATTAGAGGTGATGGTTCCAATGCAGAATGTACAATAACTATTGATGGAAATCAGCAAGTTAGTTCTATAACTATTTCAAATCAAGGATCTGGTTATACTTATGGTAATGTTGATATTGTATCTGGTGGAGTCCCAACAGGAACAACAAGACCTGAGTTTAATGTTATTATCTCACCTCAAGGTGGCCATGGTGCAGACATTTATAGAGAACTTGGAGCATATAATGTTCTTCTTTACTCTAGAATTGAAAATGATAACAATAATCCAGATTTTATAACTGGAAATCAAATTGCTAGAGTTGGAATAGTAGAAAATCCACAACAGTTTGGATCAACAAGTTTACTATCTGCGGATAAAGTAAGTGCTCTAGGGGCACTTAGATTAACAGGAACTGGATATAGCACTGCTACATTTACTGCAGACTCTTATTTTACCCAAACAGTATCAACAGGAACAACATCTGTTGGTAGAGTTGTAAGTTATGATCAAAATACTGGTGTTCTTAAGTATTGGCAAGATCGTTCTCTTGCGGGATTTAATACAGTTGGAACTGCTCAAACTCAACCAACCTATGGATTTGATCTTACAGAGTTTACATCGTCTCCTGGAACTGGAGGAGCACTGACAATTACACCAACAACCGGTTCAAATCTCACTATTGACGATGGATTTACAGGTATATCTACAGTAATAAATAATCGTACATACTACCTTGGTCAAACCTTTACAAGTGGTGTTGCCAATCCAGAAGTTAAAAAACATTCTGGAAATATAATTTACGTTGATAATAGACCATCTATAACAAGATCGTCAAATCAAAAGGAAGACATAAAAGTTATTTTGCAGTTCTAAAGAATTATGCCACAACAAACGAACCTCAATGTAGCTCCCTACTTTGACGATTTTGATTCTACAAACGATTATCATAAGGTATTATTTAAACCTGGATATCCAATTCAGGCAAGAGAGTTAACCTCTCTTCAATCCATATTGCAAAATCAAATTGAAAGATTTGGGCAACATTTCTTTAAAGAAGGTGCCAAAGTAATCCCAGGAAATATTGCATATAATAGAATATATTATTGTGTTCAATTAAATAATTCATTCCAAGGTGTTCCTGTATCTGCTTATATTGATCAGTTAGTTGGCTCAAAAATAACTGGACAAAGATCAGGAGTAACTGCCTTTGTCGATAGCATTATTCTTCCAGAAGATTCTGAAAATGGAAATTTAACTCTTTATGTAAACTATCTTTCTTCGAATACAGGAAATAACTCATCTCAAACTTTCTTTGATGGAGAGCAAATTTCATCTAATGAAACAATAACATCCGGACTTCTTGGAAATACCACTATTGCTGCAAATTCACCTTTAGCAATAACAATAGAAAATAATGCATCTGCAATAGGGTCTTCATTTCAAATTGATGAAGGAGTATATTTTATACGAGGAAATTTTGTTAACGTATCTAAAGAGACTTTAATTCTTGACCAATATTCAAATAATCCTAATTATAGAGTTGGTTTATTTGTAAACGAAGAGATTATAAATTCTGATCTTGATGAAACTCTTAATGACAATTCTCAAGGATTTAATAATTATGCTGCACCAGGTGCAGATAGACTTAGAATTAGTGTAAGTCTATTTAAAAAGGCACTTGATGATTTTAATGATGATAATTTTATTTTACTTGCAACGGTAATTGATGGTGTACTTCAAGATGAAGTTAGAAAAACTATTTTTGGTGGTAGTATTGGATTTAATGATTTAACTGATACTCTTGCTAGAAGAACTTTTGAAGAGTCTGGCAATTACTACGTAAAAGCTTTTGATGTTAGTTCTGTAGAATCTTTAAACGATAATCTTGGTAATGGTGGAATTTTTAATGCAGGTCAATTTTCTCCTGGTGGAGCAACTGTTTCTGAAGATCTTGCATTATATAAAATTTCTCCTGGAAAGGCTTATATTAAAGGATATGAAATCGAAACTACTAATACTTCTTATATTAATGTAAATAAACCAAGAACAACAAGAACGATCGAAGATCAAAATATAATTTACAGTACTGGACCAACATTAAAACTTAATAGAGTTTATAGAGCACCAACAGTAGGAATTGGAAATACTTATTTTATAAGTTTGCGTGATCAAAGAGTTGGAAGTAATTCAGAAACTCTTCCCGGAAATGAAGTTGGAGTTGCAAGAATATATGATTTCAAATTAGAGTCTGGATCTTATAGTACATCTAATGTAAACGAGAATGAATGGAACCTTGCTCTCTATGATGTTCAAACAATTACAGATATTGCATTAAACCAATCACATACATTATCAATTCCTACATTTGTTAAAGGTGATAATAGTGGAGCTACAGGTTTTTTAAGACATTCAGTTTCTGCAGGAACGGCAATTACTGTTTATGAAACAAGTGGAAGTTTTATACCAAATGAAAAATTAACATTTAATGGAATTGCTGATGGTAGGATTGCCATAGCTGTTACTGAGCATGGTATTTCTGATGTTAAATCCGTATATGGAACAAATAATGGAACAGTAGGAATTAACACTTTTAGTGCGGATGTAATTCAATCTAACAAATTTGTTGTTGGAATTGCTACAGTAAGTCCACTTTCTGGTGGAATTAGCACTATTAAGAGTTCTAATGAATCTTTCCCAGGAACTCTTGTTAAAGAAAATGATCTAATTCAGTATAGTGATACAACTGCTGGATTAGATGGAGATCCAATTATTGCTAGAGTCACTAATGTAGGAACATCTGATATTTCTGTAGAGGGTGTTGCTGCTGTTACAGGAATTTCTAGTGGATTCTTGCCATCATCAACATTGAGTATAACGGATTTAAAAATTCTTACCACTCAGTTAGCAACATCTTCTGACAGTTCTCTGTTTACTCCTTTACCCAAAGTAAATGTTTCAAATGTAGATCTTTCAGAAGCTTCTTTAGTCATTAGAAAAACTTTTATTGTAAATATTGCAAGTAATGAGTTGTCTGCCCAAGTTGAAGCAGATACAAACGAATCATTCTTGCCTTTTGATGAAGAAAGATATCTTTTGATCCGATCGGATGGATCTACAGAAGCATTGAGTGGTGATAAATTTACTATTCCTGCTGATGGAAAAACTTTACAAATTCGCAGTCTTGGAAGTAATGATACTGGAGCAACTTTAATTGCAACTCTTCGTAAAGTAAAACCAAAGGCAAAAGAAAAAATTAAAAATAGAGTTAATTCTATTGTCGTAAATAAGTCAAAACTTACTGGTTCTGGAATTGGTGGAACAACCTTAAATAATGGATTGACTTATGGAAATTATCCTTTTGGTGTAAGAGTTGAAGATGAAATAATTTCATTAAATACTCCGGATATTATTGAAATTTATGGAATTTTTGAATCAGCAGATACTTCTTCACCATCTTGCCCTCAGGTTTTTTTGCAATCAATTAATACAAATTCTACTACAACATCGGAATTATTGATTGGAGAAAAATTTATTGGACAAACAAGTGGTGCTGTTGGTATAATCGCAGAAAAATTAAATGATTCAACAATTTCTTTTCTTTATAGAAATGAAATTTCTTTAGTAGAGGGAGAAACTGTAGAGTTTGAAGAATCAAACTCTAGTGCATTAGTATCATCTCTATCTACCCCTAGTTTTAATATTTCTTCCAATTATACATTTAAAACAGGACAAGAAATTACTTTCTATGATCACGGAACAATTAAGAGAAAGAGTGATTCTTCATCTCCATCAAAACAAATCAAAATTTATTTTGAAAGTGCATCATACTCAAATACAGATGATGGAGATATAACAACTGTCAACTCATATAGACAGTTTGACTATGCAAAAGAAATTAGAAATGTTAATATTTTTAGAAATTCTGATATTATTGACATTAGACCTAGAGTTTCTAATTATGAAGTGACAGAAAATTCAAGATCTCCACTTGAATTTTTTGGAAGAGAATTTAATGGATCTGGACAATCTGCAGCAAATCCGTTAGCTTCTGATGAAACTATCCTAACTGACATTTCTTATTATCAAGGAAGAATTGATAGAGTATTTTTATCAAAAAATGGAAAATTCCAAGTTGTTTATGGAACTCCATCAGATAATCCTCAGAGACCAGATCCAGTTGATGATGCACTTGAAATTTGCAGAGTAGAACTTCCAGCATATCTTTATAATGTAAAGGATGCAAATATTTCATTCTTGCAGCATAAAAGATTTAGAATGAAAGATATTAAAGAACTTGAAAGTAGAATCAAGAGTCTTGAATATTATACAACTCTTTCTCTTCTTGAAAAAGAAACCGCTAATCTCTTTATCTCTGATAATGATGGTTTAAATAGATTTAAATCTGGATTTTTTGTAGATAATTTTAATGATTTCCTAGTACAAGAAGATACTTTTAAACTCAATAATTCTATTGATAGAAAATATAATGAATTGAGACCAAGACATTATACCAATTCTGTTGATATGATTTTTGGTCCAGTTGTTGATATAGATCCAACTGCAGACTTAAACTTCAATATAGTTGAAGGAAATAATGTTAGAAAACAAAATGATATTGTAACACTTGATTATGCTGAAGTTGAATATATTAAGCAAAATTTTGGTACAAGAACTGAAAGTGTAACTCCTTTCTTAATTAGTTTTTGGAGTGGAACAGTTGAACTAACTCCGGCAAGTGACAACTGGGTTGACACTGCAAGACTTGAAGCAAAAATTATTGAAACAGAAGGTAACTATGCAGAAACCTTTAGTAACATGGTAGAAAATGGAACTGTAGATCCTCAAACAGGATTTGGTCCAATATTGTGGAATTCATGGGAAACTAATTGGGTCGGTATTGATGTGGTTGAATCTACCAGACAAAGAGTCATTCAAAACACTCCTGATACTATTGTTGTTGGAAATGGAAACGCTGTAAGTTGGTCAACTAGAACTGTTAGTGATAATATTGTTCTAGAAGATCTTGAAACATCAATACAATTTGGAACTAATGATAGAACTGGAACTAGAACTATTGTAGCAGAACAATTTGATCGTGAATCAGTAGGTGATAGGGTTGTAAGTAGAGATCTCATTCCATTTATGAGATCTAGAAATATTGAGTTTGTTGCTAAAAAAGTAAAACCACTTACTAGATTATATGCATTTTTTGATGGAGTAGATATTTCCAAATATTGTGTTCCAAAATTGCTTGAAATTACAATGGAATCAGGAGTTTTTGAAATTGGAGAAACAGTAATTTCAAGCAATTCAGTTGTTGGAGATATTGGATCAAATGTTCTTCCATCTTCTCCATTCATTCAATTTAGAGTTGCACAATCCAATCATAAAGAAGGTCCATATGATTCAGCAACGAAAACTTTCCGTCAAAATCCATACAATTCCCAAGATTTATCTGGCACATACTCATCAACATCAACTATTTTAAATGTAGACACATTTTCACTTTCCAATGAAGTACAAGGTCAATATTATGGTTGGGTTAGAGAAGGAATAACTCTTCGCGGACAAACAAGTGGTGCAATTGCAAAAGTTGCAAATGTAAGACTTATTTCTGATATATCAGCTACTTTAATTGGTAGTTACTATATTCCAGATCCAAATAATATAAGTTTCCCCAAATTTGAGACTGGAAGTAAAGTATTTACTTTAACTGATGATATTGATAATAATCAGGATCAGTCTGTTACTATTGCAGAAGAAGGGTTTGCTTCTACAGGAACATTAGAAACAGTTCAAGAAAATATTATTTCTGTTAGAAATGCAAGAGTTGAAAATCAAGAGCAGTTCCAAAGTGAAGATACCACTAGAAATCTTGGAACAGAAATTATTAACAGCACAGTTATTGGTCAAAGAACAAGAACTCAACGGGTCGGAACTAGATTTAATCGCCCACCTGATCCACCACCACGTAGATGGGGTGGTGGGCGAGATCCTCTATCACAATCATTTATAATTGAAGATACTACAGGAGTGTTCTTAACTAGTTGTGATGTTTTCTTCAGATCAAAGGATGATATGGATATTCCAGTTATCATCCAAATTAGAACTATTGTAAATGGACTTCCATCAACTAGAGTTCTTCCATTCTCCGAAGTCGTTTTAGATCCAGATGATATTCAAACTTCTTCTGATGGATCTGTTGCAACTAATATTCAGTTTAAGGCTCCTGTTTATGTTGAAGGTCTAACTGAGTATGCAGTAACTCTATTATCAAACTCCACTAAGTATAGTGTTTATATATCAAGGGTTGGTGAAAATGATCTTATAACTGATACATTTATCTCAAATCAACCATATCTTGGATCACTATTTAAGTCTCAAAACGGAACTACATGGGAGCCAAGTCAATGGGAAGATCTTAAGTTTACTCTTTATAGAGCAGACTTCCTTGAAAATGGATCCGTAGAATTCTACAGTCCAGAACTTACGAGAGGGAACAATCAAATTCCAAAACTCGTTCCAGATTCAATTATCATGAACTCTAGACAAATTAGAGTTGGTCTTGGAACCACAGTAGCAGATTCTGGATATGAAATTGGAAACACATTTTCACAGCAAGGAACAAATGCAACCGGAGATCTTGTGGGAGTAGCCGCATCTGCAGTGGGCAATCTTTCCATCAGCAATGCTGGTCTTGGATATACTCCTGCAGATGGAAGTCAAACCTTCTCCGGAGTAAATCTAATTACCCTTACTGGCAATGGTAGAGGTGCAACAGCAGACATTACTATTGTGAATGGGAGTATTGTTGCTAGTGGAGCAACAATTGTAAATAATGGAGGATCTGGATATCAGGTCGGTGACGTTCTTGGTATTACTACAATTGGAGCAGCGTCAGTTGGCACTAATGCAAGATTAACCATTGCTGGAATTGGAATTACAAATGAACTTGTATTTAATAATGTTCAAGGAGAATTTGTTGTTGGTGCAGCAAAAACCCTAATGTATACCAATAGTTCAGGAATTACTACTGAACTCAATTATGGACTTCCTGGAGGAGTTGGTGGTGATGTTCAATTGTCAACAATTAATATTGATAATGATGGAACTCATTTTACTGTCAATCATCAAAACCATGGAATGTATTTTGCAGATAATATAGTTAAAATCTCCGGAGTCCTTCCGGACGTTAGGCCAACTAAATTAACTGCTGAACTTCTTTCTGATTCTACTGGATCAATAGCAGTTGGTGGAGCAACAACATTCTCAAGTTTTGAGGGAGTTGGAGTTGGAACTACCAACGTTGGATATCTGTTGATTGGTGAAGAAATTATTCAATACACAAATGTTTCTGGAAACACAATTGGTGGTGATATTGTTAGAGGTACTGATTCAAGGACTTATCCTATTGGAACTCCAGTATTTAAATATGAAAACTCGGGTATTAATCTCCAAAGAATCAATACATCTCATAACTTAAATAATGTAACACAAACAAATCCATTTACATTTGATTCATATAAAGTTAAAGTTGACATGAGTACAACTACAGGAACTGATAGAAGTACTGATATTGGACATCCAAAACTTTATATTGGAAATACAAAGTCAACTGGTGGAAGAAATATAAGGGCTACTCAAAATATGCCATTTGAAGTTATTACTCCACAAATTCAAAATCTCACTGTTACTGGAACTAATATAACTGCTCAGGTTAGAACAACCACAAGTAAGAGTTTTAGTGGAAATGAAATTCCATTTGTTGATGCAGGATTTGAAGATATTACAATAAATCAAAAAAATTATTTTGATACCCCAAGAATGATTGCATCCAAAGTTAATGAAGATTTAAAGTTGACTAATATTGTCGGTGGTAAATCAATGCAAATGAGTCTTTTACTGAACACTACTGATAGTAAATTAAGTCCTGTTATTGACTCTCAAAGAGTAAATGCAATTGTGACTTCCAATAGGGTTAATAACATTATTGAAAATTATGCAACTGATTCCAGAGTCAGTGCCATTACCTCAGATCCTACAGCATGTCAATACATATCAAAAGAGATTGTTATTGAAAATTCTGCATCATCAATTAAAGTTATATTATCTGCACACATTGGTGATGATGCTGATATTAGAGCATTTTATTCGGTAAATAATAAAATCGGACTTGATCCAATATTTACTCCATTCCCCGGATATTCAAACTTGAATTCTAGAGGTCAAGTAATTGCCTCAGAAAATAGTAATGGTGAATCTGATTCATTTATCACAAAATCAATTGCTCGATCATTTGATAGTGAAAAACTTGATTATAGGGAATATACATTTACCGTTGATCAACTTCCATCATTCAAGACATACCGAATAAAAATCTCACTGACATCTAAGAGTCAGTGTTTCGTTCCTAGGATTAAAGACCTAAGAGTAATTGCTTTAGCATAATGAATTTTTACGAATTAGACGGTCATAAGGATCTCGCAAGAGATCCTTCAACAAATGCAGTATTAAATGTGAATAGTCTTGAATATCAACAGTATCTTGCGAGACGTGAAGTCAAATCCGAAAAGAATGATAAGATACAAAACATTGAAGATGATTTTGCTAATATGAAGAACGAATTAAAAGAAATTAAATCTCTATTAAAGGAGTTAATACATGGATCCTGACACCATCGAACTAAGCAACTTATCAAAACAATTTGCATATGCTAAATTGGCATCAGAGATAGATAGTTGTGATAATCGTGATGAATTAAAAAATATTGCAAAGTCTTTTTGCAAATTATATTATAAGCAGCAAGAAACAATGAAACTAATAGGAATAGTAGATGGCAACTAAAAACATTACCTTTGACCCAGACTCGGGTGTTCCTTATGGTTTAAATTTGACTATGTATGGTGGAGCAGATTTTTCTGCAGACCTAAATGTTTTTACTACATCAAATGCTGCTTTTGATTTAACTGGATATTCTGGATCTTCAGCAATATCAAAAAGTGTTGCTATTGGAGCTACATTAGGAATAACCAGTTCATTGACTGTTGGTTTTACTAGTGCATATGATGGGAAAATAAAACTATCATTGAGTTCGGTCAATACAAGAGGAACTGTAGAAGGAAGATATATGTTTGATGTATTAGTAAGTAAAGGAGGGGTTACATATCCTCTTGCAAGTGGCAATGTAATGGTAATTAATCCCGTTTCATCAGCACCCTAAATACAGTTAGGAAACTTGTGAATATATGGCACAACCAGCAAGTAGATCAGATTTAATCAATTATTGTAAAAGGCAACTGGGTGCTCCAGTCCTTGAAATTAATATTGCTGATGAGCAAGTAGATGATCTTGTGGATGATGCTCTACAATATTTTCATGAGAGACATTTTGATGGGGTAGTTCAGACATACTTAAAATATAAAATAACCCAAGACGATATTGATAGAGGAAGAGGTAAGGGATCAAGTGATCCAAAAGGAGTTGTTACTACAACTGCAAGTACTGATATTGATGGGGCTAGTGTAACATTTTCATACGAAGAAAATAGTAATTATATTCAAGTTCCACCTTCAATAATTGG
>WLWE01001062.1_pt1 | contig 21726 bp, 15 predicted proteins | sample 6718301 | NCBI WGS metagenome assembly WLWE01 (sample SAMN12718691, study PRJNA515312) | sponge metagenome | isolation source: marine sponge | host: Mycale hentscheli | place: New Zealand: South Island, Marlborough, Capsize Point | collected 2003-05-01 | reverse complement strand
AACTTCAGGCCTTTCCTACGCAGATCGCGTGACCCTTGATGATGGCCGCATTCTGAATGGCACAATCGCTCTTCTGCCGGGAATAAGTATTGACCCACAGGCTGAAGAAGGAATGGGGTCTACCGTCGTAATGTGTGACAACGGTTTGACTCGTACCTTTATTTCCAAGAAGCGTGTCATTGGAGCAGCCGAAGAGGACTCCGGTCAGGCTATGGAAGAAATCAAAATCTTCCAGCGAGTACCAGACAGTGGTCGCCGTTTGTCCAGTATCGGCAACATTTTATCTACTACGCCATTTGATGAGTTTGGGAGACGCGTCATAACGCTCTCCACACCGGGCGGTCGACTGGATCTTGTACAAGGCATCACCACGATTACACCAGAATGGACTGCAGTAGAGGGGCTCATAACAGAACATCCTTTGCGGCTGGATATGCGGCTTGCTACATCCTCCGTCCCCCGTGAAACGCTCCGCCGTATCATCGAAAGGCAACTCGATGGAGATGACATCGACGAACGTCTACAGTTTGTTCGCCTTCTTATCCAGGGGGCTCGATATGAAGAAGCTTCCCTCGAACTGCAAGGCGTTGTTAAAGACTTTCCCTCACTTAAGAGTCTTCAGGAACAGCAAAAAAATATCTCCAACCTTGCTGCAGACCAATTACTCAAAGAGATCCTCTTGCGACAAAAGTCAGGGCAAGACCGACTCGTGATTAACCTCCTAGAAACCTTCTCTGCAGAGGATGGTGCCGGTGAACTACTGCAGGCTGTCAAAGAGTTGAGAGATGAGTATCGTGTTCAACTCAAACGAGCAGAAACTCTAGTGCAGCAAATCCAAACACTAGCTGCTCAGCTGCCTGACACTCGTGACCGTCAGCTCGCCAGTACCATTGTGGAGGAAATCTCGACCGAACTCACATTCGAAAGCCTGAAACGGCTGTCGGTGTTCGAACGTGTCGGCTCAGATAACCAGTTGCCACCAGAACAGGCGATCGCATTAGCTCTTACGGGGTGGCTTGGTGGAGCAAACGCATCACAGATAAACCTTAAGCTCTCGCTTTCAACGGCCAAGGTACGCGATCTCTTGCGTCAGTACCTCGTGTCGAAAGAGCCGGAAGAGCGACAAGAGATACGTCAGCAACTCGACGCTGAGGAAGCATTTGATGCCAAAACGGTAGCAGCAGTAGCTGCACATATGGTGCGTCCAGCCGCTCCTGCCGATAGGCGTGACGATGGTTTTTTTGAGTTCGAGGTTCACCTGCCATTTCACGGCGAAGAAAACAAACCTCCCGCCCATTACCTTGTGCAATTGCCCCCGGAATATGATGCACGGCGTCGCTACCCTACCATTGTCGCATTGCATGGCGCAGGAACCACGCCATTGCAACAAATTGAATGGTGGGCGGGCACAACAGCTGAGAATGGTCAGCGGAAAGGGCAGGGGGGCAGGCATGGGGCGATCGTCATCGCTCCGGCATGGGGTAAGGAGACGCAGCTTGATTATCAGTATTCAGCACGGGAACATTCATTGATTCTTGCCGTGCTGCGCAAAGCTTCGCGTCAATTTTCAATTGACTCTGATCGAGTGTTTTTGTCAGGCCACTCAATGGGCGGTGACGCGGCATGGGACATCGGGCTGTCGCATCCTGACCTCTGGGCGGGCGTTATTGTTCTATCAGGAAAAGCAGGTAGGTATATTCACCACTATCATCAAAACGCACGGACGCTTCCCTTTTATATCGTTTGTGGGGGACTTGATCATACTACCTTTTCGGCCAACGAAATGGATCTTGATCGGTATCTCAAGAAAGGGTTTGATCTCACCTATGTAGAATATCGGGGTCGGGGACACGAACATTTTTCTGACGAGCTGATCAAGATATTTGATTGGTTAAATCGCAAAAGACGATCAACTTCACCAAAAGAAATTGACGCTGTGAGTATGAGGCCCTGGGACCGCTTCTTCTGGTGGCTTGAAATGAACTCTCCACCGGAGCGAACAATGGTACTTCCGGGCAACTGGCCACCATCTCGCTTTGGTCGGCCCTTCACGCTCTCAGCGAAAACCAGCACAAGCAACAGAATCACCGCCCGATGTGGTGCTGAGCATGTCCGTATCTGGCTATCGCCAGAATTCATCGACTTTGAACGCCCGCTCACTGTTAACCTAGGCACCCGCCGCCTTCATCAGGGCGAGATCACACCGGATGTGGACATTCTCTTGGAAGATCTTCGAACACGATGTGACTATCAGCACCCGTTTTGGGCCGTCGTCACAAACAACCGTTCCGGTGAGGATTAACCATTTTATACTTTGGAGAGTAACACTATTTGTTTGGACCTGTCGCAACGTCTTGATCCTGCGTCACTTCTGGACGTGCAAGCGTGATGCCTCCTAGCCGCCACCCTTCCTTTAGATTCTGCATAACGAATCCGCTCGTACCAAAGTATTTCTCAATAAGGTCGAAATCAGGCAAGGTACTGCCATCAATTTTTTGATCACGAACACTCCCCGGTTCTCCGTCTCCTAAAAGACTGTTGAGAAGTTGGCCAGTCACGCTTTTTGACTTGGGCATCGCACCTCGCTTAAGCATTTCAAAAGCCGGACGTATTGACTCATCTGAACGGCCAAAACCCCATAAGATAACCGGTGACGGATAGAGGTTCTTCAGTTCTGTATCCATCCGTTGATAATCACCCGTCTTCGCAAGAGAATCACCGTCACTCATAGTTAAAACTCGTTCCAGAATATCCCGGTGTGAAGCGATCAAAAGATGACCGTGTGCAACAGTTACTGCTGAATGAGGAAGCAGTTTTTCTTCTTTTTCCCTCAATTTTCGACGACGGTCGCTTGGACTGTCTTCTTCCTGGTCTGCGTGCGCGACGATCCCACCGGGCGTTTCTATCTCCAGCGTTGGAATCTCCATTGAACGATCAATTAACTCCCAAATTACGACACCGTGGGCTTCAATCCGTCGCATATCCGGATCAGTTGACATACTTTTGCCAACTGTGGCGGCAACTTTTTCGGGATCAATTGCTTCAATAGCAATCACGAGTCGGTCGCTATCGATATCAATTGGCTCTTCATAATCACCAATGAGGGATACTCTTTTGCCCAAACATGCAATCAAATCCGCCTCAACATCGATCTGCGGACCATCGGGATCCTCTTTAAGTGACGCAATTACGTCATCGAAAACACCTTTTTCACCAACAACATCATCTACCAGAGATTCTGCGGACTGAAAGGCAGTTTCAATATCCCATTGCAACGAAGACCAGCTCGATGCTCCTGCAGGGACCCAATTGGAGGGCTGAATTTCTGCACTCTCGGGAAACCGAAGCATACGAGCAGCAAGATCATACCGCTCGACTGATGAAGCGTCTCGTCCCGGAAGTGGTGGCGCATAGACAACTGTTTGATGCCGCATTTGGTGTGATCCGTCATCAAACATAATGACACCGCCCACGGCTTTGACTGCATCAAATCCCTGTCGACCGAGTATCTCGACATAGTCTGGGCCCTTCTGCCGTTTCTTTGGAGGATGCGCTAACTTATACGCTGCAGCAAATTCAAATGGATTAATAAACCAACGCAATTTCGATGGTGAAGTGGCCAAATCCTTCAGCGATTCTTCACTTACCTTTGCAAATTTATCTGTTGAAGCAAGACAATCCTGGCGGCCGTTGTCGAGGACTGCGAGGACGTGACTGACTTGAACCGGATCATCACCGACGACAAGGGCTCTGCCTTTGTGTACAACCGCTACCACTTCTTCTTCTGGTTCAGAGGCATCTACATCATCAGCACTCGGATCCTCTTGAGGAAGTCGGTAAACACGTATCTTTTCCTCATAGTCAGCTAACCGTTCTGCTTTTTGTTCCAGTAAGCGTTTCTCGATTTCATCTAAAAGAGCTTTGGTCTCTTCTTCGTGACCCGAGGTATCAACAAGCATCACGGTTGCCAGACGACCAGCCTCAGGAACGATTGCCGCCACGGCAATCTCACCTCCTGGAATCTCTCCAAGGTCTTCAAGAGTAAGGCCAAGTTTTCCAAGCCTCTGCTTCCCAGCCTTTGAAAGCTGCTCTCGAAAACTTGTAACAAAAGCCTCCATACACGGATCGCGCAGGAGTTTACCGTACTGGGTGCGATCAAAACTCGCCCCAAATTCCTCTGGATCAGCAATACTTATCCACGCCACGGTTGTATCTGGAAAAACGCGCTGGCTCTCTGGAAATGCAGGTTCATCAGCCCAAACAGAACCAACGCAACACACCACGAAATAAATCGCACACAGCCACCCAGCAAAAGCTCTCAAAAGGCACCGAGGGGGCATTGTGAGGCACCAACCCTGTATTCGATCGTTTGATATACGGTCCACAGATCAACTCCTTTTGATTCCGGCACCCTGCGGCTACCAGACGTAACTCCGAAAACAAATTCCTAGTGAATCCATCTGAACAACTGACGGCTCGACAGACCTTACGTACGGAACTGTCGTGTACAGAACCCGGAGTGTGTCAGGCTTTCCCATTTTTCTCAACATCAACTTTCCCGGGTAAACTAGACAAAAAGCGTGTTTTTAGAACCATTTTGTTGAATTTCCCAGTCCCTATTTTGCAGCTTGCTAAATCACGACACAGTCTGGCATACAAACACCATAGCCCAGACTCCCAAGACCCAGACGGTCAGGCTGAAGGCAAACACAGTCTCAGTTCGTGCCCTAGCTCGTTGCAACATTAGACATGCCATCAGTGTCGTGACTGCAATGACAGCAAGAAAGCTCACCGCCTGAAGGCCATTCCCAGACCCCGAACTCCCAACGGCAGCCAGAGACACCACGAGTGGTGGCCAGAGAATGATCGCCCCATAACTGACAAGAACGATTCCGGCCTGGGATATTCGATTGGATGAGGTGAGTATTTCTGACCACAAAGTTTGTCTTCTGGGTAGCACCAGATACTCCCAGTCAGAGACCACTTTGTGCCCGTCTAATAACGAGGCTGCCGGAATTGCGATCGCCCCAAACACCATACTTGCAAGGAGTTCGTATCTTGGCATTGCCGACATTGTCAGAAGTAACCACCAGACCATAGCCACAAGCAGTATTGCAATCACAATCATGCGAACGCTTCGCCGCCACTGCGACCGGACTGGAAGAATTCCAAGGAACCCAATTGATGAGAAGACGTCCTCTTTAGGCACTCCAACGGAGTCATTACGAAGCAGAATACTTCCGAATGACTCTGTAGAACCACCTGAGAGAACGCCTGCAGCCAGCAGAAGGAGAACAAATCCCACGCATATCCATCCAGCAAAGAGGACGAACGGCGTCATCCAACCAAGCCCTGGTGGCAGGGCCGAAAAAATCCACCCTACTATCGTGATGGCACTCCATCCCGCTACAAGCGTGCCGGAGTAGGCATCAGCAATCAGAAAACCAGAAATCAAAAAAGTAACAAGTGTTCCTGCAGTGAGAATAATGACAACCCATCCTCCTCCGATCAACCAGGGCAGTTGTTCTGCTGAATGAATTGGCCAAAGAATTGCCATGACGGCAAGCCCAGTAACGAGCCCCGCAGTTGGCCAAATGAGCCTCACGATGTGCCAATTAACCCCATGCGTTATTGCTGAAACTGGCCGACTAAAACCCCCAAAGGCCCAGCGCTTTGCATGAACCTGGAATGACCATCGGAGTAGAGGTGCAGGAACCTCTCCCATGCCAATGGCAACCGCTGCAGTGAGAATACCCCAACCAAACAGGGGAAGCCCTGACTTGCTCAGTGGTGCCATGGTGGCACAGACCGCTAGACACAGCGAAACCCACGATGCAGGTCGCAGGCAATCGTGCCGGAGCCAAATCCTCATGACGGTAGAAACCATCCAACCCTGACTCTTAGAAGGCTCTTGAATCCTGTTGTGCCACAACGCAATTTATTTTCTCGGCCGGATTCCACCTTGAACCCTCAGCGGAAGTCCAAGAATCCGGAGAAAACCTTCAGCATCAGTCTGATCATATGACCCGCCACCTTCCATTGAAGCAATCGCTGCGTCATACAGACTCTCAGAGCTCTCTCTACTTTTTACAAGTATGTTTCCCTTGTACAGATTGAGTTCTACACTGCCTGTCACCGGCTGTTGCGCCTCACGAATGAATGCAAGAAGAGCATCCATTTTTGCGCAATACCAAAACCCATAATACACCGCTTCAGCAAATTCCGGTGACAAACGATCTCGAAGATGCACCAGATCACGATCAAGTGTCAGTTGCTCAATAAACCGATGTGATTCATACAGCAGAGTCATCCCGGGAGCCTCATACACCCCACGGCTTTTCATTCCCACAAGACGGTTCTCAAGAATATCTATTCGGCCAATCCCATTCCGCCCACCGATTTCATTGAGCTTCAGTACCATTTCGTGGGAAGAAAGTTTCTCACCATTGAGCTTCACTGGAATGCCCGACTCGAACGCAATCCGGATTGTCTCGACACGATCTGGAGCTTGTTGTGGCGAGACAGACATCCCAAAGTCCACGAGGTCATACCCGTCTGTATCGAGTTCTTCGAGAAGACCTGCCTCATAACTGGTATGGAGGCAATTTTCGTCCGAGCTATATGGTTTCGCTTTCGATGCCTTTACAGGAATCGATCTTTCGTCACAGAATTCAATGAGTTCCTTGCGACCTGGAAAGCGTTTGCGGAACGCTTCTATTCGCCATGGTGCAAGTACTTCAATTGACGGGTCGATCGCTTCAGCAGCAAGCTGAAAACGACACTGATCATTGCCTTTTCCTGTCGAACCATGTGCAAATACGGTCGCACCCTCGGCATGTGCAAGATCGACACAAACCTTACTGATCAGAGGCCGGGCTATCGATGTCCCAAGGAGGTACGTCCCCTCATATCTGGCCTGCCACTGCATGGTTGGAAACGCGAAATCACGGCAGACTTCTTCTTGTACATCCACGAGAATCGCTTTTTTCGCGCCACAGTTACGAGCTTTTTCAAGCGTCGCTTCTCTATCTTCGCACGGTTGTCCCAGATCGACGTAGACACAGATTACTTCGTACCCTTGCTCAATCAACCAGCCAAGGATTACAGAAGTGTCAAGCCCACCCGAATACGCGAGGATGCATTTCTTCATTCGTCATGTTCCTAAAAAGTGAATAGCCTATGGACCATTACTACTCAAATGTGACAAAAAATTCATCCGAGGCAATGCAGACCCATCAAGCCTGCTAACTATTGGCGGTAACTCCACAAAAAACTGATTTGAATAGCATGTTTCAGTCAGTTTTTACTGCGTGACAATTCACACTTCGTGCACCATTGCCATATTGTGACCGCCCGCTCCAAACCCTATGCCGGCAACAAGTACAATTCGGTCTCCCCGCTCAAGCCGGCCATCCTGTAACCCCCAGTCACAGACATGGCTCAGCAACTGATTCACGTCGGCTCCCTCAGGAACAGCAACCGGTGTCACACCCCAGTAGAGCGTCATCTGTCTGAGTGTCGCCAGATTATCAGTAAGGCCGATCGTGGGAACAGCACCTCGGTGTTTCGATCTCGCGATAGCCGTAACACCACTTTTACTGGCGACCACAAAAAGTCGTGCATCCAGTTCGGCTGCAATGCGGCTCGCTCCTTCAACAACTGCCTGCGTGATCGGATGGAGTCCATGCACAAGCCGCTGAGGCCGTGGCAGGAAGTCATTTCCAGCAGCACCAAGCCGACTTTTTCCTAACAACTCTTCGAGGTGTTGCCGCCGTGAATGGAGATATTGGCGTTCGGTTGATTGCGCGATACGCCGCATCATTTCCACAACCCGTCGAGGATGGTCGCCTATGGCTGTTTCACCAGAGAGCATGCATGCATCGGCCCCATCAAGAATAGCGTTTGCTACGTCGGTGGTCTCGGCACGTGTCGGACGCCTGGAATGCTGCATGCTATCCAACATCTGTGTCGCTACGATCACCGGCTTTTGGTATTGCTGGCAGACTCGAATAATCTGCTTTTGCACCATCGGCATACTTGCCACATCAATTTCAACACCAAGATCACCACGGGCTACCATCACCACATCTGCTCCATCGATGATGGACTCGAGGTTCTCAAGTGCCTCCCGCTTTTCAATCTTGGCAACAACGCGTGCTGAAGATTGCCGCGTACGTAGTAATTCCTTAAGAAGGTTGACCTCGACAGATGATCGCACGAAAGAGAGACTCACAAAGTCAGCACCTTCCGAAGCAGCCCATTCAGCATGCTTCCAGTCTTCCGCACTCATTGCAGCAACTGACAGGTCGACCCCGGGCAAATTCACGCCCTGACGACTCCGGACAACACCACCTTGTACAACCCGACAGCGTACTTGATCGCTTGTTTTCTCTGACACAACAAGGCTGATTGTGCCGTCAGCAAGCATGATTGAGTCTCCTACAGCCAGTTCATCAACAAGACTCGGATAGGTTGTCACAAAATGGTGCAACCGATCACTTGCTGTACCGCGAACAAAGAAGATATCGCTTCCCTCTACACACTCAACACTGCCACCCGCAATTTCGCCAAGCCGTATTTTTGGCCCTGCTAGGTCAACAAGAACACCTACAGGCCGTCCGACCTGATCAGAGGTGTGACGAATCGTCTTGAGCGTCTGCGTATGCTCATGCACAGACCCATGCGCCATATTAAGTCTAAAAACATCAACGCCACCTTCAATCAGTGACTGCACACCTGCTTTGCCACTACTTGCGGGCCCTATGGTTGCAACGATCTTTGTTCGTACCGGGGCTCCGTGAGGGGACGATCCGGACTCGTGTAAGCCTGAATAAACGGGGATATCTGCCACGAAGCGCCTTTGCAGTAATTAGGGGTAGAATGCAGCCTTCAAACTAAATGAAACACTAGTTTACCGTAATCAACCGACACGTTTTCTGGGAATCAAATCTTTTCACCTTTGCACAGAACACCGTACGATGAACAAACCCGTTTAGACCCTTCAACCAAGAGAAACTCCGTGTCAAACTACTGGGAAGACCACCGCGTACTTATTGCTGGTGGCACAAACGGTTTCGGACTCGTTTTAGCAAAACTGCTGAGTCGTTTGGGCGCATCGGTCATGGTTATTGGTCGCTCTGCTAAAGGAGTCCGGGACGCTTTAATTCACTGCGAAGCTGCCGCACACGCCTCCGGCTACTCAAGGAATCAGGTGCAGGGCATCACAGCTGATCTCAGTCAAGATGGAGAGGGCAACCGCGCTGTAGCCCATTGTCTTGAAAAATTTGGTGGCTGCGATTCGTTTTTTTTCTGCGTTGGCCAATCAAGCCGGTCCGTTGTCCTCAAACTCGCACCTCAAGAAATACGTTCGTCTTTTGATGCGAATCTCATGACAGCGATCGAGATCACGCAAGCTGTGGCGGATTCTGTCTGCGAGGCCCACGGGCATCTTGTTTTCATTGGAAGCCTCGCCGGAAAATTCGTCACACCAGCGATGGGTAACTACGCAATTGGAAAATCATCGCTCGCAGCTTTTGCTGAAGCGATTCGCCTCGAAACAGAACCCCGTGGCGCGCGCGTCCTACTTGTTTCTCCTGGCCCGATCCAACGCGCACCTGCCAAGGAATCAACGATTGCCTCGCATCATCGTTATGATGCCCAGGTAGCTCACCACGGGCTCCCAGATGGCGTAGGAAAGCCCGGAGGTGGTGTTTCGGTGCGGCTTCTTGATGCCGAAAAGCTTGCCCACGAGGTTCTGTTTTCTTGCCAACAGCATCACCCGGAGCTCGTGCGACCAAAGAAGGCAATGATTCTCGCCGGTCTTATTGAATGGTTCCCATCGTGGGGTCGAAAGATACTGAATCGATACACCAGTCAATAAGAACACGCCTAGTCCGAAAGACTCCAAGGCAGGAGAAGTCATTTTGGGTGCTTCAGAGTTCCATAGGCGGATAATGTCAATTTCGTGGGTAACTTTTAGAAACTCCTCTTTTGTCAAGTAAGGGTGTTTACTGTTGCCCATTCCCAACCATTCGTCAGGCTCAGATTGTGCCTGACATCGGCCTTAAGATGAGACTCTTTTTTGATTATCCAACAGCTTTTAGTTTCTTCCTGTTTCAGTTCCCTCGGCTTTGGCTTTGTCTATCCGCAGATGCACTCCTGCTTCTCTTGCTCAGCGGCCCTGCTTTTTCGAATCATATTTTAGTTTTCCATTGAGTCGTGCTTCCTTGAAAAGTTCCTGCGCAAATTGCATAGACAGAATGGTTTTAGCACCCAGACTTAAAAGCTGATCTTGGTGGCAAGTGAAACACTAAGCAAAAAATATCAGTTTACTATAAAAGTTTGAGGAAATTATTATGAGTGACAAAGTTGATAAATTCTGTGAAGCATTACGAGTGAATATTACACGCGTAGAAGACTATATTTCCAAAGTCGGAGAAAACCTTAAGTCGGCATCAACAACTGCTGAAGAGGAAGTGAAATCCAAACTGGAGGGATTGAAAGCAACGCATAAGAATAATGTTGACAAGATCTTGGAAGCCAAGACAAAGATAGAAGCACGCGTTGCTGAAAAAAAAGCCGAGATTGATAGCACGGTGCAAGAGTGGAAAAAGAATCGAGAAATTACCAAACTAGAGTCCAGAGCAGATGCGGCCGAGGTGTACGCGGCATTTGCTGTCGAATTCGCAATGGCCGCAGCCGTTGAAGCTGACATTGCAACATTGGAAGCCGTCGCGGCACGAATCGATGCAGAGCAGGCCGTCGCTTCGTAATTGGCTGAAGTTTCAAGTACGAAACTAAGGGTAGAGCACGTGTTCTTCTAGAAAGGATACGTGCTCTGCTTCTATTTCTGATTCATTGAGGACAGAAACTTGGGTGGTAATCCTCGCATACACAGTAAAACGGAGTACACACGACGGAAGAAGAGCTCCCAGGGAAGGGGTCGGACAGCCCATTCACACCTTCCTTGGCAACCATTACGACGATGCCTTCGAGTTCCCTCCTGACCCTGCAACTTCTTTCAGCGCACGTCGAATTGTTGCAAGACGTACTGAATCTTCGACTTTTGCACCATCAAAGTCGACAACGTGAAATGCATCGACAATCTGATCGAGATAGGTGCTGATTTTTGCTGATCGTACCGAGAACTGATGTTCGTAAAGCGTCCTCGACAGGGCGAGAAGAAGTCCATCGGAATCCTCAGCGAAGACTTCAATAATTGTGGCATCAACTGACGAATCGTTGTCAACCTGAACCCGTGGTGGCAACACCACAGCCGCCTGCATTTCAGACGCGAAGGGGTTCCATCTTCTCCCGATAGATGGCACTTCATTCTCTAGACATGCCTCAACGGCTTTCGAGATTTCTGACAACCGCCCTTTCGGTGCAGGACCATCAAAGTCTCTGTCCACAACACGAAAATGGTCAATGAGGTATTCATCATCCAGCGTGTGGATATCAGCCGAAAGTATTTCCAGCCGCTGACTTGCCAACCCTGCAGCTATCCTGTGAAAAACACCCGATATTGGCGACGCTCTCAATCCAACTGTAACTGAGATTGTCGACGTATTAGGCTGCCACTGAACGGCTATGAATTGCCCGCCGCGTGGAAGATTGGTTAACTCTGTGAGTTCCTCGACAACGCGTTTTGGTTCGTACGACCTCAGGTACCCACGAGGAAGACCTGCCACAAGCCTTGCAAGCGGTTCACTAGCGTCTACGTCCACTAAGAGAGAACTTATCTCCACTCGCTTGAGGTCAACTCCCCGGTCATTCGCATCAGGATCGAGGAATTGCAGCGTACGATTATAGAGATCGCTAAGAAGTTCTGCCTTCCATTGATTCCAAACGCCTGGTCCAACGGCCGCAATATCTGCCATTGTCAAAACGGTAAGGAGTCTCAGAATTTCAGGCGATCCAACTTCACGGGCAAATGCGAGAACAAGTGAATCATCATCAACATTTCTTCTAAACGCGAGTTCCGCCATCAGAAGGTGTCTCAGTACAAGAAACTCAAGCACCTCTGACTCATCGTCATCGAGCCCAAACAGGGGGGCAACATCTCGTGCAATCTGTGCACCGACTTCACTGTGATCTCCTTCACATCCTTTGCCAAGATCATGAATCAAAAGGGCGAGAAGTAGAAGCCGTCGCCTTCTCCGCACCTGCCGCCACACATCGCCGAGCCAGCCTGTATCAGAATCAAGTTCACTTGCTTTTTCGACAGCCAGGAGACAATGTTCATCGACTGTGTATTTATGGAAATTGTTAAACTGCAACAGACCTCGTGCATGCGCAAACGCTGGTAGTAACTGCTCAAGAAGCCGCAACTCATGAAGCCTGCGAAGTGCCGGACCGAGGGGAGAAACGACAGAGAAAAGGCTGAAAAACCGTTGCCGGGCCTCTTCTGAAATTGGTGGGGAGAATCGTGCAACTGCTTGCCGCAAAGCCGTCCAATTCGTTGGTTCAATCGGCACTTCATAAAGCATTGAAAGTTCAACTAACCGGACAATTCGCTCCATATCAGAGGCTACTGCATCCAAAGAACTTGGCACGATCGCAACGGCCATCGGACCAACGACAAAGCAACCATCGACTCTGTTACCAAACAACCCTGTCATCCAACTTCGTAGTCGCCGACCACCCTCTGCCTGCTGCGTCAACCCTCGTGTCACTTGGGCAACCTCGCGGGTATAACCAAAATAGACCTGCATAAAATGCTCAACGCCCAGCATTCCAGCAGCTGCATGAAAACCTCGCTTTTGAGCGATGCGAACCTGCTCTTCTCGAGTCAGTTCATCACTCCCCCGACCGGCCTGAACATGGAGCTCAACTCGAAGATCTCGTAAAAAAACAAGGCACTGCCCAAGCATGTCAGCGTCTGCATCTGAAAGCCCGCGATTGCGTTTGACAACTCGGTGGCTATCCACGGAGATAATACTTTCGCCGTCTGGTAATGGCAAAGGCCCTAGAGGTAGAAGCCGATCAGACTCAAGAAACGAGAGCCATCTCGCTAATTGGATATCACGAATGCCACCGACTGACCGTTTGACATTTGGTTGGAGAAGATAAACCGTTTCACCATACTTCTTCGCCTCCTCTCTTCTGGCGGCTACCAGCATACGGGCCATTTTCCGCCGCGCCCGCTGAGCCATTGCTCGCAAACGTGTGACGAGTTTATAAACTCGTGCCACATCACCCGCGAGAACCCGAAGTTCCAGCAAGGAGCTAAAGATTGTCGCGTCTGCAGACGCTAATTGTGTAGCCTCAGTGATTGTCCGAACACTCTGCCCAACTTCGAGCCCTGAGTCGAAAAGATCACGTAAAAGCTGACTCGCAACCTCTGCGAATGGATCAGACGAACTTCCAGATTCTGGCGACAGTGCGTTTGGTCCTTTAGGTCCTTCAGGAACAGCTGTTATATCGTGCAACAACATTAGATCCACATCGGACCCGGGTGTCATCTCACCTCGTGCATACCCGCCGATCGCAACAACTGTTACTCGTTTGCCCACCTCCTGCCGATCACTCTCTGGCAATTCCGCCAAAATTGCCTTCCAGACCTCTCGTACACATCGATCAACCGCATTGGTTCGTAATCGACAGAGCGACAAACCACCTTCACCAGCTACATGTTGCACACGGATGTCTTCAGCAACCTCTCTGAGCAAGGAAGACGCATCTTCCACCGACTTCCTAACTATTCGGCCTGACGTACTACTTACAACTGGTTTGCTCATGACGGGTGCCAGGGGTCATCCTTCACGTGTGCCTGCTTGTTTACCGTTCGAGCTAATACAAACAGAAGATCTCCCAGACGGTTCAAGTACTCAATTGCATTGGCTGGTACTGTCGTCTCAAGACGACCGGCCAACGTGACAACCCGTCGTTCAGCACGGCGACACACTGTCCGAGTAACGTGCAAAGAAGCAGCCAAAGGGCTTCCTGTCGGTAGAATAAAGCTGGCGAGAGGCTCAAGGTCATTTTCGTATCGATCAATGGCATTCTCGAGAGCCTGCACCTGACAAAGTTTAATTCTTTCATCATGGTCACCTGGAGTCGCTAATTCTGCACCGAGCTCGAATAGATCACATTGAATTATCCGCAACAGTTCGTCAAACAGTTCAGCCTTAGGTTGCGCCCTGGCCATCCCAAGATGACTGTTCAGTTCATCAACCGTTCCGAAAGCCTCGATGCGTGCGTGATCTTTGGTCACCCGTGGACCACCAAACAAACCTGTCTGCCCTGCATCTCCCGTTTTTGTATAAATTTTCATGCGTATCCTAAAATCTTATCCAGTGCCGAGTGTGTCAACTATTCCTATACTGTGGACTAGTCAGGGTTAATTCTTCAACCTGAACACCATCCGAACCACATTTTTATTGGAGCCGATACCCGTGAGCCCTTACAAAAACATGCTCTCCATACGGTCACAACCACTGATCTATTTGACGGCGATCATGCTACTCGGGACGTTTCCTACTCTTGCATCAGAATATGAAGACACGTTTCTGTCACACCCTGTTCGAATTACTGCCGGACTCACAAAGGCTGGTGAGGGTTATTTCGCACAGGACATGAGCCACATTTGCTACCAAGGCATCCCAGCCGACAGACCGTTTTATCAGATTTTCATCCAGCCGTTCACATCATCAAAACCAAGAATCACGCAGCGTTTCCGAGTGAGCACTGGAAAAGGAAGGACAACATGCGCATGGTTTTCTCCAGATGGAAAAAAGCTGCTCTTTGCTTCAAGTCACCTTGACCCAGATGTCCAGCAGACCGAGGAGGACGCAATTGCTCAGGCCAAGGCGGATGCACTCGCAGGCAGACGTCGGCGATACAAGTGGGACTTCGACCCACACATGGATTTATTTGTTGCCGATCTGGACAAACCAGCTTCGCTCAAGCAACTCACCAACACACCTGGCTACGATGCCGAATGTTCATTTTCCCCAGATGGCACTCGCCTTCTTTTCGTGAGTGATCGGGATGGCGATCCTGACATTTACGTCGCACATGCGGACGGAAGCCACGTCACACAATTAACAGACCAACCTGGTTATGACGGTGGACCCTTTTTCTCACCTGATGGTCAGTGGATTGCTTATCGCACTGATCGACAGGAGGAGGACCTTTTGCAAATTCATGTCATGAGAGCTGACGGCACAAACGATGTCGCAATCACAAAAGGCCGAAGCGTCCATTGGGCCCCATATTGGCATCCCACGAAGCCCTGGTTGATCTGGACGGGTGCAGACCATTCTGACCCGACAGTGCGTCCAAACTATGATCTTTGGCTCGTGCAGTACGAAGCTGACCAACTTTCTATAAAATGCAGTGCTCCGTTACGGATAACCGACCACCCAGGAGCGGATGTCCTCCCTGTCTTTTCACCAGACGGAAAGCTTCTCATGTGGACTGCAAGTCGTGAAGCTGAGGGCGGCAGGAAGCCAACCAGTCAGCTCTATGTAAGTACACTAAAAACTGATAACGTCGAAGAAGCTCTACGCACTACTACAAACCATTGATCTAAACGTGAGGTTGTAACGCCATGACACCCTTTGAAGATTCAATTGCCCTCATTGGAGCAGGGCAGATGGGGCAGGCTCTCGTCCGCGGCTTCTGCAATGCTGGAGAATGCGATCCTGCCGCTATCATCGCCTTCGACCCCAGTATCGCTGCAGAAAAGAATCTTCAAAACTCTATTCCTGGCGTACGACTGACAAAGACAGCTTCTGAAGCGACTCGTGCCGCTCGATTCGTCATCCTAGCAGTGAAACCCCAACACGCCGCGAGCGTGTGCCATGAAATACAACCCGCTCTTCAGGACGGTACGATTGTCATTTCGATTATTGCTGGGCTGCCAACATCCTGGCTTTCTGCCAAGCTGAAAACATCTCATGTTGTCCGAGTCATGCCAAACACACCGTGCCTGATCGGCCAAGGTGTCTCGGCAATTTCCCCTCCTGCAGAGCTCGATCCGAAAGACGCTGAAACAATCCAGCGTCTCTTTTCAACCGTCGGGGTTGTTCATAACGTTCCGGAGTCGCTCCTTGATGCTGTCACGGCTGTATCCGGATCTGGCCCTGGGTACGTTGCACTTCTGATCGACGCCCTCGCCGACGGCGGTGTACAGGCTGGCCTTCCACGGCAACTCGCTCTGGATCTCGCTGTCCAGACATTTGCTGGCACAGCCACTCTGATCTCAAGTACTGGCGACCACCCAGCGGTTGTAAAAGACCGGGTAAGCAGTCCGGGCGGAACAACGGTCGCCGGTCTTTCAGTGCTCGAAAGAAAAGGCGTCCGCGGAGCTCTTGCAGACGCCGTCGCTGCAGCAGCAGAACGTTCAACAGCACTGGCACGCTCCATCACATAAAGGGCTAAGCGTGTTATTTGGCCATGATCATACTACTTCGCCATTGAGCCTACCGGCGGCCACGACCCGCCTTTTTTTTCTTTGTCTTCTTGGTAGCAGATTTCTTTTTACTTGCTTTTGCCTTTTTTGCCCCCGTCTTGGGTTTTGCTGCCACTTTGGTTTTCTTGGCGGACGCTTTTTTCTTAGCTATTTTCTTTTTCTTCGTAACGGATTTTTTCTTCGTTGCAGTTTTCTTCGCAGTTCGCTTTTTATTGCCTGAGGATTTCTTCGTAGTCTTCCGTTCGTTACCGAAAATATTCTCCCAACCCGCGGCGTAATCAGTCGTAGACCCAACTCGAATGACCGACATACTTCCCTCTTCTCTTCATGATGTACTGAGCGAATTGCTCACACCGAACCATCCAGCGTTTTTGCGCTGTCCACACAGCGTCGCTGAAGAATCTGAATGTACCACCTCTTAGCCAATTTTTAAGCCGACTTTCCCAAATTCTTTGGGTAGAACAACTCGGTCAGATGTGAGCCGCCCCGATGTGATTTCGGTGAACCATTGCGTCGTGCTGCATTCAGGCCTGTCCGACTGACACAAAATAAGGCTATTCCGCTGACACAGTCTTTTGGAAATACACACGTTTCCTTCCTCGTGTTCAGGGCCAACAAGAGAACTGCCGTTGAGCCACATGGTGCGTAGACGGCATGGGTCTGCCACAAGAAAAACCTGTTCGACTGAGTCAATATTCGACGGCTTTTGAAACCAACGCACCCAAGCAATGCACTGATCTGCCGAAACGTGTCGCTCCCACGCGCGCTGGAGATTGATTTCGTGCATTTCAGTCAGCAACCTGCTTCTCTGGGAGCACAACGGCCCGCCCACCAATCCGGCCAGCTCGCATTTCGACCGCCCAATCACCGACTTCTTCCAAGCAAATCTCTCGCACTGGCAAAGAATCACTTACAAGCGGCCACAAGACGGCTAGTTTCGCCCAGATTTCTCGTCGTTTCTCACGAGATGGAAGGCCGGCTGCATCAATCCCTGCAAGTGTTATTCCGCGAAGAATAAATGGATACACAGTCGTTGGGAGATCAAAACCGCCGGCGTTCCCGATACTGCCAACGGCCCCACCAGGTGCAATCACTCGAAGAATATCCGCAAGCAATTCGCCTCCTACTGTATCGATAGCGGCAAGATAGCGAGCACTCGATAATGGCTTTTTATCGGTTGGAAGAGCCTCTTCCGGAGACCGCACGGCAGCGGCGCCGAGTGACATCAATGTATCTGTGAGAACTTGTTTACGGGTGCAGGCTATGACCTGAAATCCCGCCAGTGCAGTCGCTGCGACCGCCAGCATACCCACGCCACCACTCGCACCCGTGACAAGCCATGGTAATGGCTCACTATGGTGCAGTCGCGATTGAAAGTCCCAGTCAATGGCTGACCGCAGCCGTTCAACGGTGAGAATCGCTGTAAGTCCTGCCGTCCCCATCGCCATTGCGGCAGTGGCAGAGAGACCTTCTGGCCTTTGAATAATTGCAGCCGGTGGAACCCATACTTCAGTCGCAAACCCACCCTGTAGTGATTCACCAAGCCCATTGCCTGTCGCCACAACGGGCGTTCCAGCAGCGAAGGCCTCGTATGACGACCGAAGCCTGCCGGCAACATCTATGCCTGGCACAAGAGGTAACGTACGGGCGACACCCGGATGTGCATCGCACGCCAAAGCGTCTTTGTAATTGAATCCTGCAGCCTCGACATCGATACATACAAACTCTTCAGGATGGCTGCCGGGCAGGGTGCCGACTCCTGATTGAACGCCACCATCGGGCCCTCGATTCACGACCCAACCATAGGGGCCACTCACGGATTGCTTGTTCGTCATGGCCATTTCTATCTTTCTCGTTTGAATCCGGCTCCATTCTGCCCACAAGGACTGTGGAAACATCCCAGACACCACCCAGCGACCAATTTTCACATTCCTGCTATACTACGAAAAATGAACGCAAAAAATGTGGGAATGGATAGAGTAGCACCTGCTACTTCGCCTTCACCACAGGCAACCACTCTTTATTCCCCTATAGGAGAAAACAATGGGAAATGCGATGGAGTTTACCGATGCCAATTTTCAGCAGGATGTTCTTGATTCAGATGTGCCGGTATTGGTTGACTTTTGGGCCCCTTGGTGCGGACCCTGCCGAATGATTGGCCCAGTTATCGAAGAGCTTGCCTCAGAAAATGCGGGTACATTCCGAGTGGGCAAAGTAAACGTGGACGACAACGGTAGCCTTGCGATGAACTACAACGTGTCAAGCATTCCCGCGATCATGATTTTCAAAGGTGGACAACTGGTCAACCAATTCATGGGTGTCCAGTCGAAGGAGAAGTTGCAACAGGCACTTGATGAGGCAAAGTCGGCATAGCATGTGCCGGTGGACGAGTTGCTCTGGAACGTGTATCAATCGTCCCTCGACCTCGGTGTGGACCGAGGGTACCAACCTTCTCTACAAGACCGTCGTCAACAAAACCTGCAAGATCTGCATGGAAGCCGGGTTGCCGTAACTTTTCCACGGCCTTGGCTTCAATTTGCCGAACGCGCTCTCGTGTGACGCCAAAAATTGTGCCAACCTCTTCAAGCGTATAACAGCACCCATCTGCAAGGCCAAATCGCAGTCTGAGAATCTCACGTTCACGATAAGAGAGTGCGTTGAGAACCTTCCCTAACGACGCTTGTAACGCATGCTGATTCATACCCCGTAGCGGATCATCTTCGTGACTATCACGAACAAAATCACCAGCGGCGTTTTCCTCACTCTCACCTAAAGGCTGATCAAGCGAAACCAACCGATGAGCCATACGTTCGATACAACACACGTCATCAAGAGGCATTCCAGAGCATTCAGCCAGTTCTTCAACACTTGGCTCTCGGCCATGTTCCTGAAGAAATTCACGAGAAAGGTTTCTTAGCTTCCCCATCGCATCGACCATATGTACTGGCATGCGAATAGTGCGGCTCTGATCCGCAATAGCCCTGGTAATAGCCTGACGAATCCACCAGGTCGCATATGTTGAGAACTTGAAACCACGGGCGTGTTCAAATTTATCGACAGCTCTCATCAAACCTGCGTTCCCCTCCTGAATCAAGTCAAGAAATGCAAGCCCTCGGTTTCGGTACCTTTTTGCAATCGAAATGACAAGTCGCAAATTGCCAGCGGCAAGCTGCCGTTTCGCGGCGTCATACTGTTCTTCATAAGACTTCAAACGTCTCAAACGCCGACGAAGTGTTCGCCGCGTCTCGCCCAAGCCAACGTACAGACGACGGCGTTCCTGAGGGCTCATATCAGAACTTTGGCTCGCCAGATCGCGAAGCTGTTTGAGCATTGGATCAAGCCTCTGAATTCGTAGACACATTTCTTCGACAAGTCGAACTGCTTTACCACGTTGTCGCACTAATTGTCGCCAGACCTTTCGGCGAACGGTTTGAGCATACGTCGTCGACGTTGCCTGACGGAAAAGCTTCTGGTTTTCAGAGATAATTCTCCGCAGAGTTTCCAGATTCGGACTCAGACGTTGCAAGAGACGTTTCTTTTCATCTGTGTTTGTAACAGAGACTTCAAGCGTGCGATCAAGCCGAACGGTCCCAGCCTCCACCCGCTCGAGAAGCCTGACTGCTGCCCTGAGCACGAAATCATTCCCAAGCAATTCATTCCGATAACGACGACGCCACAGCTCTATTCGACGGGCACTTTCTACTTCACTTTCACGGTCGAGAAGAGGAATTCCGCCCATCTGCAGAAGATAGAGGCGTATTGGATCATCGATAGCTTGATTAGACTGGCTGGTAGTTCCGCTTTGGGCACTCCTTCGGCTTGATGCAGTGACTGTAGATGGCGACATAAAGACTCTCTTGATGGACTGGGAGTGGGGACCTAAACAGACAACGAACAAGCGCCCGTGTCTTCGAACCATCTCTTAACGGGGTGCATTCGCTATGCCGAGCCGATGCAGAAGGACCATCAAAAAACAGGAAACGTGATGGTTTTCCCGCAATAGCAACGATTTTTAGCCCCTCCAGTGACTGCGTCGGGGCACCCGCATTCCGTCCCGTGTTGCTGCTTGGCGACACGACAACCGACGTCTGTTGCCCAAAAACACCAAAATTTTCTCCAGAAACTGCTCTCGATCCCAAGCCTAGTGCTCTGGCTATACTCAGGTTACCTCGGGCGGAGTCCCTTTATGCATTATGTAATTATTGGCCTGATTATCTTTCTCCTACTTGCGGGAGCCGCTGCGTTTGCGCTCGGAAGGCAAGGTATTAATCGAACAACGCTGGTCTTTGCTTGGCTTGTTCTCGTTGCGACAACCGGATTTATCTATCTCGCCGGGCGCGTTAGTGAACGTGAGCGTGTTTGGCGGGAGAAAATCCGAACCACCCGTGCAGAAATTGACACAACCCTTTATGGGGAATTTGCCGGCAAAAAGTTTTTTATTGCCGATCAGGCTGACACCGATAAACAAACGATCGAACTCCGTCAGAAGATCCTGCAAATCGGTGGAACTCTTAGCACCGCAAAGACTATACGACGTGATGTCGATGTTGTGGTTGTTAATGATTTAGACAAGATTCCACCTAGAGCGAAAGAATTGGATATTGAAGCCATTGATCAGTCAGGAATTGATGATGCTGTCGCTCAAACGCTTGGAGGCCTCAACACGGCTATCGTTAACACGCGACGAAAGCAGACCAGATTAGAAACATGGCGAAATCGTAATTGGAAAACTGCTGCATTCGCTCCACCGAAAGTTGAACCGGACGAGGCAAAGCCTGGGCTTTACAGGGTCACAAATAATGGAACTCTCCAACTTACTCTGTCGGCAAAAGATGTCGAAAAACCACTCAATGAAGGTGCCGAGCTTGCCATTTTCAATCTGCAGACAGATGACAAACATGGGTTCCTTGGCGTGTTCAGCATTGAAACCATGAACGATCCAGGGGAAAACATTCTTTCCCTCTCCATAGCCCCATTAACGACTCCTGATGAGCACGATATCGCAGCATGGAAAGACTGGGGATTAACCTCGCGTGCAGCAAAAGATCCGAAGGTGGCTGTTTATGAAGATCTTCCAACAGCTAGCGAGCTTTCCGTGGATGCCCTCACAGCGTTACTCGGCACCGAAATAAAAACTACGAATAATGGCTCTATCACATCCGGCGGGCTTGAGGGAATGAGGCGAGACCTACTTGAGGAGTTAACTGCAATCGGTGTTATGAGTGATTCAATTGGCTTGGCAAAGGCTGCCACAGAACGAGAACGTGACCGAAAAAAACAAGCTGCAAGTGATTTGGAAAAGGATCGTG
>WLWE01001059.1_pt1 | contig 21752 bp, 30 predicted proteins | sample 6718301 | NCBI WGS metagenome assembly WLWE01 (sample SAMN12718691, study PRJNA515312) | sponge metagenome | isolation source: marine sponge | host: Mycale hentscheli | place: New Zealand: South Island, Marlborough, Capsize Point | collected 2003-05-01 | reverse complement strand
TGGTATGTGAATCGTCGCCCCCAAGGTGAATGGGCTTGATGTGATCGACCTGCTGAGAAGCCATGTTCCGGCACACTTGACAAATAGGGTCGCGGTTCAGGATGAAAGCCCGCAGGAGCCGCCAGCGGTGTCCCCTTGGGTGCTTGGACTTCTCACGCGAGTAACGCTTGTTACGGTCCCCTAGATCCCTTAGAGATCCATCAGCGTTCACCACTTTGATCGTCACCCACAATCTCCCCATTCAGAAAGAACTTTCAGCAGGGCGTTGAACCCGTTGTTGGTTTGAGGGTGATATCTGTACGCCGCAACATCTCCAAGCACCTTCAACAAATCTGCAAAGCCAACTACACCGTCTTGGTTCAAATCAGACGGGCATGAGTTATCTGGGTAGTAGTCCACGAAGTACGGGGCTGGGTCGCAGTTGTAGCCTTGGTTGCACGCGAACTTAATTACTCCACCACTCCCGAAATAGTCTGGGCCAGTGAAGCGGGCAATGTGAAAAGAGCCGGGATAATCCTCACTCTCCCAGTCCACGTTGTAGCCACGCCACATGATCAGGTCCGCGTAGTCATTTTGACTTGGAGAATCGCAGCAGGCTTGACCCGTGATGGTTTGACGGTGAGGCCAGAAGATCAGTGTGTCGGGTTCAATCAAATTTGTGTACTGAGCTTGAACCTGCGGATACTTGAGCTGAGAAAACGCTCCATACTTTTTTCCAGGTTCACCGTGCAAGATCCAAGAGTCAGCCCAGAAGTAGTCCAGCCCTACCGGGTCAAAGGTATTGGGCACACCGCTCACCGTGTCCCAGTTGACTGGGGTGTAGTTCTGCCCAAGGTACATCCAACGCTGGTATGGGTTGGACTGAATGCAGTCCCAATATTCGCCCGGTGCAGGGCACGCAATGCCGGTGTACTGCTCCCAGTATTCAATACACTCAGGGCAGTTCTCAAGAAATGGGTAGGTTGCGTCGTTTCGGTTCTTGAACACGTCGCCTTCGACAGTCCAGGCAAACGCGCGTGTAGGAATCTCACTACCTCTAGTGCTGCCAATTGTGTACGGGGGTCTTGGGCTTCCATCTGGCTGAGAAAACTCGGGATCAAACCCGGTCTGAATATAGACATCAAAGGTTCGTCCAAATGGGGTCAGTCTTCCAAGATCATCCACCCACATGGCAACAACATCTGAGTTTGAGGGTGGGCCAGCTTCACCCGTGAGAAATACACCTAATGCTATCTCGCTAAACATCGTCTTCCCCCTCATCATCCTTTGGAATGAATTCCAATATGAAAACACCACAATCAGGGCAACTGTAATTATTGACTATTAGGCAATCTTCATTCCCGTAATCTTCTCCATCATGGCTGCCGCCGTGAATGAAATTTGTCCCGCACTGTTCGCACTTCATCGTTTATTCAACCAGCGAACAAACCAATCTTTTTGGTACATGCCGACAATATTGCCTGCAAGAAAAATCAGAACGCTGCTGAGAATGTCGTTAGTGATTGCATCAATCATCTTTGATATACCTTTTTCTTTCCCATACCCGAGCGGTATAGAAGACCAATAAGACTAAAGAGATAATTGCAACGACCTGGGCAACTGGCTTGAGCAAGTCCGGGCCGAGCAAAAGAAACAATGGGGGGATTAGGCAAAGCACCACACCAATGATCAAGGCTCTCTGTCCAGTTCTGGATGGGAGAAAAACCATTGCAATGATGCCTGCAAAAACCGCAATCCCACCCACCAGTGATAGTGGGAACAGGCTTTGATGTATCTGAGCTTGTTCAACTGTTGCAGTTGCCTGTGAAACACTTGGACTAGACGGCATCACCCCCTTTAAGGAATCAGTAATACGACCAGCCCCCTGCTGGCAACCGGCAAGTAGGGCTAGAGGTAGGAACCTCATTTGATTCTCAAATCTCTTTCGAGCATGTCGATCTTGTTTTCCAACCGATTCAACCGCTCAGAGTGCAAAGTTTGTGAAACAGAGACTTCTGACAAGAGACGATCATGCCTGCTGTAAGCGGCAAATGTCCCGGCCATAACAGTAATGGCTAAGGAGATAATCCCAAGCCAGTCACGACCACAGAGAGATACGTTTTGTTTACTTTCAATCTTCACCATCGAAATGCCTGAGCAAATTGACTAAAAACAACCCTTGGATTACGCCCTTTGCGAGACTGAAAATCCACTCATTACCTATTTCGGTGATTGGTTGAAGCTGCCTGGGCCTGTCATGTAATTGAGCATCCGTGAAATACTTTCGTGAATGGTCTTTGCCCCTGCGACATTTTTTACCAAGGCTCTTTTGGTAAATCTCAGGAAGTCTTCGCTGCATAACTACAGTAAGTAAGCCCCGCCATCGGCTATCAACTTTGTCGTTGTACTTGGCTCTAACGTTTGCCCAAAGCAACCAGCCTTCTGAAACAATATCTTCTACCGTCCAGAGTGGGAACTTCGTATGGTTAGTTCTCTCTGCAAATTCTCGCAAAAATTCAACCACATCATTTTCTGCTGGCAAGTTCCCCATTTCTCACCTCTTTGGTCGAGAGCCGGGTTTCCCGATGCTTCCAACTGTTGTCTACTTTTGAGAAACTCCAAACCGCCAGCGTTCTGTTTGGGCAAGCAAGCCATTCAAGTGCTTTATCCTGGCGATCATTGAAAATCTTTTTGATTCGAGTTGAGTGATTCTTGCCCGACGTTGCTTGAATGGCGAGAGTTTCAGTCGGGGAAATGGCGATGTAATCCGCAAAGCCTAAGAAGTCCTTGGTAATACGAGTGTGTGGGATTCGTCTTTCGACAAGTTCAATCGTGTAACCCAGTTCGGTTGCAGTTGCAATCGTGAGCGGACCAACACAGTTGCAATTCGCATTACTCATTCTTCATCCCTATCTATTGATTCTTCTTCCTCATCCGGCTCAAGATTGCCCTCATGCACCCAAGCCAAAAGAAGTGATATGACACCCATGATTTCAAACGGGGTAAGTGACCACTCGTTGTGCCACCAACGAAGTCGCTGAACAAGGTCTTCAAACAGTTTGTCTGCGGGGTCTTTTCGCATTTTTCGCAATCGTCCTGCTTGCGTTAATACATGAGCTGGCTTGTACTTCTATCGGCTGCTCTGCAAAGCAGGCAACAATCTTCTGCCAATCCATTCGGCTTAGATTGTAAATTTCAGACAAGGCTTCTTTCTTGATTCCAGCGTGGAACGCTCCACACACAATACAGGCTTTGGGGACAAGTTGTTGATTCGACACCAGTGAGCCGTCTTTCCGCCAAAACTTGAACATGCGTTTTTGGTGGTGCATCTCTGCCAGCACTTGGGTTGCCCAAACTATTTCACCGCTTGAAAACTTTTTGCCTCGGACATGATTCTGGCGACTGGAAATTCCCATATCTTCTCCTTGTCCAAGTTCTTTACACGTTCTTCTTCCAAAGCCAGGAACATCAACTGCACATCATCTGGGTCCATCTTGCTCATAAACCGTGTTAGTTTGCCTTCTGAAGCCTTTCCGATCTCATAACGACCGCCAGCATTCCTAAAGTATTCAAGCCAGTCACAGATGATCTCAGAGGGTTTCACCCCTTGTTGGGAAAGAACCCCCTCACTCTCGTCCCCTTTGGGGGACTCAGGGGGAAGGTTTTGGTTCTGGTTCTGGTTCTGGTTCTGGTTCTGGTTCTGGGCCGGTTTCGTAAGGCTTACGTCATCATTACATTTTTGAGACTTTGCACGGCTTTTTCGTACGGCATCTCGGTTGTTTCTGGCCTCTTTTTCAGCCTTCTCACGCTCATCTGTCATGCGTGGATTGGCGAGATATTGAACGCCCGTGTCGTCTTCCAGTACATCAAACTTGTCGCGGATCAAACCCCAAATCGAGTTGTTCAAACCTGGACACGCGATGCAAAGTTGATCAAAGTTGTTGGGCAGCTTGTGACCCGCCGCCTGCAAAGCACAGAGTTGCCAGAACGCCCCCCTTGCTTCTAACGGTAAAAAGTTAGTACCACCTATGTAGTCATCTGGATAGAACTTGACCCACGGAACTCTACTTTTACGTGCTTTCGTTTCTGCCATTGGATTCCTTCCCTCTGGTTTGTTATGTGTTTGTTCCGTTCAAACGATTGAACAAAACGCTAAATGCTTTTGCCGCTACGTCTGGAACTACTGAGTTCCCCAACGCTCTAAGTCTGTCCACCCGATCTGGAATCCCATCAGGGAATCTACCCAATCCGGGTTCAACTGCTCTTGGCGGCTCCCACTCATGCTGTTTGTGTCCGGGTCTGGTGGGCCATCGTTGAATACCGCTCTCGGTAACTGGTCCGCTTTGCGTGCTTGTCCCGGACGATCCGAGCGAGTCGTACTCATCCCGGCTGAATCCTTCCAGTCCCTTGCACTCGACGTAGGCCAGTTCACTGCAACTCCAAGACTCTTGCCGGGTTTGCCCTTCGCCCGGCCTTCTTCGTAATCCTGAACCCGTTGCTGATACTTCTCCACTGGTTCGTCGTGATTGCCTCTGATTGCGTGCATCGGAGTTGGGGTGGGCCAAGCCAAGAATGAACCAGCGTTTTCTGAGATGGGGTGCGCCGACTTCCTGCGCTGAGAACTGTCCAGCCGTTGCTCTGTAACCCATTGCTTCCAAGTCGCTGAGGACATGGTGGAGAACTGAGTGATATCCGGGTGACTTTGCGGAAGCGATTCCATCGACGTTCTCGAAGAAGCAGACTGGGCTTCTGAGAATAGAGATCCCTGATTTGATGTGGGGCCAGAGGTGTCGTTCGTCTTGGGTCGATTCACGAAGACCTGCATTTGAAAATGGCTGGCACGGGAATCCCGCAGAGAGGATGTCCACGAGTCCTGCATACTTTTGCCAAGGGAATCTGAGTAGGTCCGCGTAGATAGGACACGAATCCAATTCACCCGCTTCCATCTTCGACACCAACTGCGAGATGCAGAAGGCTTCCCTCTCCACCACAGCCACGGTGCGCAGACCTCGGACCACTTTACGCAATCCGAGATCAACGCCCGCGATTCCTGCACACAGGGAAAGATGATTAACATGATCAACTGTCTCCTGTGCTTGGGTCAAAATGGAATCTCATCTTGGCCCTGACTCATTCTTTGTTGGGGGTTTGGCTGTTGCTGTACCTGATTGCCAAAGGCTGCACTTGGTTCAGGAGTTGGATTGCTCGGGAAAATGGAACCGCTCTCGCCAGCGGGCTGCTGTCCCTGCATCGGTTGATCTGCTCTATTCCATAACTTAAATCCAATGTAAGGCGTTCCGGATTGCTTTCCGACTCGGTTCCATCCGCTGATTCTTGCTTCTGTCCCATCTGGTAATTCCACCTTTCCAGTGAAGTCTGGTTGTTGTGATCCCGGCTGTTTGTTTTGGTTCATGAACAAAGTGCCTTTGCCCAAATCAATACGCTCAAATTTTTGGTTGTTGTCTTCCATTTACCAATCTTCTTTCTGAACACGTGTTTCATGTTCGTCTAACTTCGTCATTTCATCAGCACTGGCGAATCCAGTACCGTCTGAGATAAACCCAAGGCTTGCTAAAGCCCTACCAATTGCTGCGGTTTCGCACTTCTCTAAGAAGCCAACTTGACCGCCTCTACTTCTCTCCGCCATAGACATTCCTTGAGAAACTTTTGGTAGCTCGTTGCCAGAACCTTGCTCAACAGGAACAGTAATAGTTGCCTGTATCACAACACTGGCGAGATACCCGCCCTCATTGAATCTGCGATCTAGGATTTCTGTTTGCACCGTTGCACCTGGAAATTGAGCATGCAACCTTTTGATTCTTGATTTGACCAACTCATAAGAGTTGCCCTTGAGATTTATTGTCTCGGCTTTTACCCGTCCCATTCTTGTACTCCTTCAAACCCAGTGGGCCATTCATTGGAATGGAAGCATCGGGCAAACTCAACAAGTTCACTACGCAAGGTTTCTTCCATCTCATCAAGTAAGTCGCCGCTAAATGCCCAGATCCCAACCTTGTGAGGGACACGCTTTTCAACAGCGATCAAGTGAACATCAAAGTTGTCGGCCATTTCCAGGGTTGACAATCCAGATTTACAAACCCGAGTGATTGTCTCACGATAGAAACACATCTGCTGCGGGTATTGGAAGATCCTTGCCCTACGCTTAAACTCGTGGATGCACTCGCAGGTTTTCAAATCAATGAACCCACAAATCTTTCCTTCTTCATCCAGTAGGAGTTTGTCTGCCTTGCACTGCAAATTGATCCCAAGTTGATCAGAGGGATAACGGAAAACCGCTTCCGGCAAGCCATCCTGACTCAGCATCTTGCAGGCTATTTCATTACCAAAAACTGCTTCGTGCATATTTGACAACAAGCCCCACTGATCCATCGAGCAGAGTTCACGTCCATCAAACTTTAAGCGGAACGCATTAAGAGCCTTTTGATATGCAGCAGTTGACTCCCCATAAGGGTTGCCAGTTTTCGGGTTAATTAAACCGATTTCTTCCGCCAGCTTGGGCGTTGCGACTTCATACCTATCATCAAAAGCAGCACGGCCTTCGAGAATGAGACAATGAGCCATTTTGCCCAAAGCCATAGCAGGCGATTCAGTCTGCTGGTCTATCTTGTCAATGAACCGGGCTTTGTAATCTGCTGGAGAACCACGGAAGACTTTGAAGGCACTGCTGGCAATAACTTGCCCAGACTTGCAGTACCCATGGTATTCCTCATCTTCCTCAACAAACGGCCCCCCGCATTTCAATCCCATTACAGTTTTCACGGTTTGCATTCCTTTCCGCGAGATCAAACGTCTCGAACGGTCCTATCGGGTTTGTTTCTGGAAGGCTTGAATCTTTTCTGATCCACCAATACCAACCAGTATCTTGGATGGTGTAACAAAATTCATGTTGCCCTGTGATGTAAAAAAAACCAACACTGACATTATGTGTCATCTGCTTTGTTCATATTCCTGTTTGCTGCGTTCAGTAGGACAAGCAGGTTATCTACTTTGTCCAAAGGCATAGCGGCAACAAGTGCTTTGTGCAGGCTTTCGACGCTGAATACAACAGGGGTTTGATTTGGTGGGGTGTCAGGATATTTCTCCCGTGCTTTGTCGCATGATTGATGTAACAGCAACAGAAGTTTGTATACATCAGGGAGTTGCATTGCCCAAGTGGACAGAACTTCAGCCACATCATCGGCCCGAGTCTGCATTACCAATTCAGGCTTACTGCTGAACTGCATATAGAAGAAGATGGTTTTGGCTAATTTTTTCTGGGGATCAGATTTCATAATAAAAAAACCGCCCGGCTGAATCACAACCGAGCGGTCCTAAGGAGAGCAGGCAACACAAAAAACCTACTCTGAAAGAGACACGATACACATCCGATTTTGCCGCTAGAAGTGCATCGTAAAAGGAACTTGACCAGAATACTACAAGAGGGGCGGATAGGTCAACCCTTGCAGCAATAATCTTTTGTGTAGTCACCCTGACCAATACGTACCAACGGGATTTTGCAAGTGCAAGACTTGCGACGGATTGAGAAGAAGGCAAGGAGTTTTTGAATTAGAGACATAATGGCTTCCTTATTACTTAAACCTTATCGGATTTTTTCCACTGCCGCTTGAATTAAGAAACAGTGGTAGTTCCTAAAGGAAGTCTAATTATTCCATTACCAAAGACTTTGAGGCTTGTGACTTCTGCCGCTGATATCGCGTTCTGCAAATCGACGAAGCCCCCAAAAAGATTCAGGCTGGCGATATCGACCTGAGTATTTTCATTGCCACCCAAATCAAACTCACCCTCATACACATTTAGCGTGGTCAGAGTGTCGCCGCCAAACGCAACATGCCCACTGGTGATGTTGAAAGTGTTGACAACGTGATCTCCACAAAAGACCTTGCCCCCACTGACGTTGACCGTTGTGACATCACCGTTGATTTTTACCGATCCATTAGGTCCGACGTTTATTGTCAAGCCTTTGTCAATATCCAGGGTAGCCAATCGGCCAGGACCATCAACATTAACTTCCGCCATCGTGTCCATACTCAAGGTTGCTTTGGTTGGTGAGCTGAAATGTAGACGGCTGCAATCACCTTCCAGCTTGCATTGGATTCCTGCATCTTCAACATAAGCGTTTGTGACATTCAAATCTAAATAGGTTTGTGCCAGTGCAGACTTCACAACAATTGTGTCGGCGGTGACATTCAGCAGACTGGAAGAAGTGCCAATCGAACCACTGAACCCATCAAGAACACAAAGTTCTTTACACGTCAACGTGCCAGTAGTAATCGCATCTGATCTATCAGCAATCACACACCGTTTAGCAGCAGTTGGGCCAACACCATCACTCCAATTAGCAGCATTGGTAATGTCAGAGGTTGTCCCACCACCTACCCAAGTAATAGTTGGGATTGTTTCAATCGGGGGGATTTGCTTATATGGATGATCGGAAGGAAGATTTGCGTTCAACCCATACTTGTGAGCAAGATAACCTTCGACCTTTTGACGATCAGCGTCAGTCAGAGTTGCCCCGCCGACAAGGATCTCTGCAATGTCGCCTGTAAGAGTCCCTGCACCAACGGCTCTGGCTCCAATGTCAAAGACATCGCTGTTTGAAATGCTTCCAGTATTGGTTTGATTTGTGGTTGTGCTGGCTGATCCATTCACAAAACCATTTGCATTGGCTGAAACTCTTGAAGCAGTTGCCAGTACAAACTCTGTTCTTGACCAGTTGCCAGCCGACTGCAATGGGGTGTTGGTTGTTGCCCCTAATGTGAATTGCAAAACACCGTTTGACAAACAACGCAAACCAAATGATGTAGCACCTTTTTCAAAAAAGTTTTGTGCCCCAGAATCATCTGTTGACTTGAACACGCAAGCAAGCCAGATGTCACCAGTTCCAACATCCAAATCTGCAATGTCACCATCACTCACGATGTCATTAGAACCATCAAACCGAACAACTTTACGCCCGTGCAATTCATTTGCCTGGAGTGTTGGTTGCCTAGAAGAAGTTGCTTGAGCTGCGTCGTGACCATTGCCGCTGGAGTCTGACCAAGACGATACAGAACTCCCGTCAGCAAGTTTGATTGAATCTGCCTTGTACCAAGCAGTCAGGATTCCAGTGCCTAAGTCAGATGGTGTCCATAAAGGCATATCAAGTCACCACAAGTGTTCTGTTCACATCTGCTCTCATCATGCCTTGACCACGCACGCTCACACCATTGGTATAGGTGGTCGCCCCGCTGCCTGATCTGTCATCTAAAGTGCCGTCGTATAGGTTCACGTCTGTAAGCGTTGCCCCAGAACTTACATTGTTTTCCAGGCTCAAAATGCTTGGCCTGTCATAAACATTTGCAGTGGTGAGTGTGCCTGACGATTCAAATGAGACTATTGACTTGCCGCGAACATTTGCAGTGGTCAAGTTTGCAGACCCTTTGACAATCATTTCACCACCTGTGAGGTTTGCAGTTGTCACGTTTGCAGAAGTTGTCAGTTGACCTGCATCCATTGTTACGGTTGTAACCGCAGGGCCAGTAGCAGGGATTGTGATAATACCCCTTGGTGTACCTATAAACTCAAGCGTTGTAAGGGTTGAACCCTCAAGCGTTATGGTCCCAGCCCCGCCGAGATATCGAAGGGTTGTGATGTCTGAGTTAGACCCAATGTTGATTGAATCAGCAGTGCCGTCATTGTCTGTAATTATGACTGTTGTAAAATCGCCAGAGATGAAGACTGGGGCAGTAGGTGATTTGATAAAAACAGTAGTCGCATCAACTCCGAGATTCCCACCTTTAACCCCAAAAGATCCAGTGAACCCGTCAAGAATTTTGATCTCTGAAACTGCCGGAATCGTGGTCCCGGTAATTGTCTGATTCCCAGCGTTAAAAATAACCGTGTCTGATGCTCCGGGTACAGAACCACTAGACCAGTTGGTAGTGGTATTCCAATCTGAGCTTGACGCTCCTGTCCATGTAACAATCGCCATTGACTATCCCTTTTTGATCCATTTCGGTAATCGGTATGGGAAGTGATGGTTGAGCCAAGACTGTCGCTTATCGCACCCACAACCCTTCTTTGGCCTGATGCGGCCAAATGACACTTTCTCAATTGCCCACTTCACAGTGTCTCCCAACCCTTTGTGATTCAATCTGGGTCTAGGAATAGAATTTTGCGTGTAATAACTCAATGGCTTTCTTGGGGCATGTTCAGTTAATTCTGTTTCATACGTGACAGTTTTGCCGTGTACTTTCAAATAAACAGGGCAGTGTCCAACACAAGTCCCGAATGAGGGACTACCCCCATAGAAGCCCATTGCACAAATACCTTCATTCCAGTGTACGCATTCAACTTTTTTCATTTCTAACTCACCTGTATGGTTTGCGGGGCATATGAGGGTGTAGATCCAAAAGCAACATAAGTGCCTGTTGGGTCATGTCCATTCGACGACGCTTTTCTGTAAGTTCCAGTAACCGATATGCCCCCTGGACAACTAAACGGGGCTGCGGGGGAGTATGTACCTCGTCTTCTGCGAATCACCCATATCACATTCACAACTTGATAATCGCCATCACATGTCATACTGATCGTGTCAATACCACTGTCTAGAGGGAATCTATACTCGGGACAATCTAAGTTCGCAGGCTCAGGGCATCCAGCGGGTTTGAAAGCAGATTTAACAGTGGCGGCAGTCAAAGTTGTAAAAGATAGGAACCCGTTATTTGCCGGTAGACCTTCAGCCTTATAATCAGGATTGGCTGTGTTATCGACTGGCTGCTTAAAAATTACATTCGCTGATGGCGCAACTCTCGTCAATCCAGCTTCTTGAAAACTCCCAAGTGCAGTATATCCGTACTCACTACAAGGCTCATCGCATCCAAATGGGGGGTTGTCTCCCTCATTACAACAATCGCATTTTTCAGGTACAGGCTCACCGACAGGTGGGTTACAAGCACTGGTATCTCCACAGTATCCGCCTGTGGGTCCATGACTCCCCGAACAAAGAACTCCATTAGCCCCCCCGTCTGGACACGGATATGTACCACACGAAATAATGGTCTGGCAATCACAAGTAGAATTTACCCCGCAGCCTACCCCGTCCGGTGCGAGATAAAGTTCACCAACGCTTACTAGGTATGTGCTTGGCAATTGTTGGCCTTCATTGACACAACACGGGCTAGGAAGGCTGCTGGGACCAAGTTCAGAACAAAATAAGTTATCCAACTGATCGTGTTCATTACAACTGTCAAAAGGGGGATAAGAAATCTTGGTAGAGAAGTCTGGTCTTAAGCAAGAATACTGACAAACAACCCCTGGCCCCATAGAGTTTTTGCTAGTTAGAAATGCTGCGTTGCTATTCCCACTTGAACCACAGCAATCATCAGGTGGATACCCGGTTAATTCTTCTGAGCATCTATTTTGAATTGTGTAGTTTGCTAAACCGTACAAAGCATTGAATGGGTCTTGCCACTCAACTGAACTTTTTGGACGATGGGTGATACCGCCAAGACAACCCTGAGTTTCAGTTGTTATATATCGACCGGTCGCATCTTCTGGATTACAGCTTGTGCATTGGTCGCAGCCCTTTTCCCACAAACCCTTAGCCCATTCAGAAGATACATAATTAAATTCGTCCGTATAAGGGTCTTGATCATCTTCGCAAGTGAGTGGGCAATTGTCTCCATCCACGGAGAAACATCCGGTTGTGTTTGACCAAAATCGGTATAGACAAGCCCACTCCCACCAATTGCCTGGAAATGGTGACACCGCTGGACTTGGGTAATGATTACTGGTGTTCGGATGGGCTGGGCCATAGAACATTATGTTTCCAGCGCAGTCTTGCTTGATGTCATTAACAGTAATTGTTTTGCAGTCAGAGCCAATAGATTCTTCCGCAGGCCCAAGACATCCACCACCATTTAATAAGCATGGAACAACGCTACCGCCAAGATTGATTTTGAATACGTGTGAAGCAAGTCTGGTTGTGAATTCTTTTGGTGTTAGTTGTGTTACCTGTGGGGCTTCAGTCTTGTATGGATGTCCACCCGGAAGACTATCAATCAAACCGTACTTATTTGCCAAGTACCACTCTAACTTCTCAACACTGTCACCCTGAACGGTCCCAGAGGGGTCATCACTAAGTGTCCCAGTCCCAACAATCAAGTCTCCATACTGGCCTCGAAACCTAGCCTCACTGCCAACAGCTTCGTTAATAAAAAACTGAGATGTGGTATCAATGTCATCACTGCTTGAAACAGAGTTTGTGTCGAAGTCAGTTCCGTTCAATCTGGCTTTAACTACGCCGCCTTCTCTTTTTGCAACAACGATATGCCAAGTAGCCGTACTTAGGCTTGTCTCTTGCGCGCTGTCCGCTTCGGAACCGAGACACGCTTTGAGCGTTGTCCCGTCAAGAATCAAACCAAAGTTTCCACTACCCTGGTCAAAAATGCGTTTGCGTCCAGATGTTGCCCCCGATTTAACTCGAAAAACTATTGCAAACCACGCATCACCCGCACCAACATTTAACTCAGATATGTTGCCAGCAGTCATTTCCTCTGGCCGAGTTACACTCAAACTAATCTGCTCGGTACTTAGAATGTTGCCCGCAGTGAGTGGGTTTCTGGAATCAGCGGTAGTTAGTAAAACAGGGGAAACACACGTCGCCCCGGTAGCATTCAAATCATTGTCAGTTCCGCAGAACTTTGAGTCTTGCCATCTTGTAATTCTTGTGGAATCGGGTGCATCAGTAGTGCAGGTAAGAGTTGTAAATGCGCTAGAAAGCCACCACCCTTCCATTTTTTCTACAAGCGTATGGGTAGGACTCCAATCAAGCCCGTCACAGGTATGGAGAACCATGTTGTAGAAAGCACTTTTTTCAAGATACACCGCTCCACAAGATGTGCAGTCATCGCTACCTGGTGCAGGACAATCTGTTTGCCCGGTTGCAATGCACTCATAGTTTCTAGGGTCTTTGGACCCACAACCGCTAGAGGTCGATCTCCATTCATAAGGGTCACTAGATCCGCAGCCGCAGCCGACACTACTTTTATCAGTACATCTTGGCGGGAGAAGAAACTCAACGTATTCATTATCCGCATCACAGCAACAGACTGTCTGAATACTGCTGGTCATGTGCAGGAAACACCGATTGCATTTTCACATTGGAAAAAGAAGACCTGTTCGCCATCTTCAGATATCGCAGGCCACATAATTACAATGCTCCCACTACTTATTGGGACAATCGAAAGCGTACTACCCGATGGACTCCCAGCACCCACACCAACACCCGGACCAATAGTGGTAGAAGTATTGTGCATCTCAATCAAGTTGTAAGCGTAGACAGTGCCGCCACCTACTTCTGCCCCCCAGCCCACAGCTCGTGGATAAAAGTCACCACTGGCTGGATTTGCCCAATCGACTGGATCAACATGATCAAATTCATACTTGTAACGATTTGTTGCGAGTGCGGCGTTGCCTTTTATCTCAGCAAAGAAGAACCGACCGCCAGTAATAGATTGTCTTAGGTCAATCTTGGTTGCATTTCCCAAACCATTGATGCTGGCGTTAGAACCTTCAAACGCTTTGAGCATGGTCATCAACCGACTCCACAATCCGGGTGTGAGTTTGCCAAGACCTCTTGAGATAGAAGGGTACTGAGCCATTAGAAGGGTGCTACCCCAAGAACGGCAAAGGCAACTTCATCCGGGAACGGTTGCCGCCAGATTACAGTCTTAGCAACTGTGCTTTTGTCTGCCCCAGTACCAACTTCTTTCGGTACAACATCACCGTTAGGGAACCGCTTGGGGACTTGTCTTTGATGCTTGATTGGGTCATACGTGAATCTGTATTTCATGGTGTAGGTACTAGAACCCTCACGCGATAAGTTCGCACCTTCAAACAGCATGAATCCAGGGGGGACACCCATGAAAGAGTCTTTGTTTCTTTTACCGGCCAAGAACCTTGCAACCGTCAACTCGAATGAGGGGAAGTAAGAAAACCGTCGTGTAATCTCAGTTGACTGCGTTGTGACAAATCGAGTGACTGGCTCGCCTGCAACATCAACTGGTTTACCGCCAATGTTGTCTGAATCTTTGATAGCACCGTCATCTTCCTCTGCTGGCTTTTCATTACTAAATGGACCCACTCGCCAAGTGTCAAGAAAAAGCACTTCGATGTCTGAACTAATCTGATCAAACTGGCTACCCGTTTCACCCCCGTTGTCACCGATGACTTGATCCGGCTTGTAAACGGCTTCAACATCCCACTGGTAAGTACCTTCGTCAGAAGTATTGACGTTGTAAGTTGTCAGATACAGTCCGGGTTCATCTTCCAGCTCCTGATTGTAAGCCATGCCGGTTGCCTGGAAAACGCTTGTGAAGTCTATGGGGTAGTCAGCCTCAACCTCAGTCCCGTCAAGATTCTGTTTCACAATGAAACTTCTTCGCAACTCTCTTGATTCAGACGTAACGCTTAGAGAACGTGACTTCTCGAAAACACTATAAGTAGTTGTCATGTCAAAACATTTCCCAGATTCTTGGTGTTCTTAGCAATCTCAGACGTTGCTTTTGCAGTCTTTTCCGATGCCTTCATTGTACGCTTTTGACTGCCTTCAGCAAACGGATCAACCTTAACTGAACCAAGTGCAGTTTGTAGTGACTCGGCGAAACCTTTGGTTGGGTCTTCCAGTTCTTCTTCCTCGCCCTTAGCAGTTTCAATCAATTTCCGTTGCAACTCAAGGTTGATATCTGCAAACCTTGAAGGATCAATAACACCCTCTTGCAGTGCCATAGACATTTGCTCAAAGAGATGCGTAAACTCATCAACCACAGTGCCGGTGATCTTGTCGGAGTTCATAATCTGATCAAAGTCTGCGCCAAATGCACCAGCAAGATCGGCAAGCCCAAGTCTCTCACCCTGTGTTGCTGACATCTCACCAATCAATGATTCCAGCTCAGGAAACTCTGGTGGATCAAAACTTAAACCCTGTTCTTTCAGAAGGCTTGTGATTAAAGGGTCAGCAAAATCTTTGCTCAATAAACCTCTCCGCATTGCTGAATCTATGTCTACTAAGTTTTTGCGTAGATCAGACACACCTTCTAAAGAGATTCCTTGCTCTATTAAACCTTCAAGCAGATCCGGCCCCAAGAATTCGCCAAGAGACTCCGCTGCTTCGTGCAACACAGCAGGCATCTTCATCAAACCATCCATTAAATCAGGGAATTGGTTGGCAAGATTTTCAATGGGTGGTTGCCCTTCAAACCCGCCACCTAAGTCTGGTGTACCTGACGCACTTGGGTCATCTGCCGCCTCTGGCGGTTTGAAACCCTCAAACTTCTCACGGATACGCTCAAAGTTTTCCCCTAATCCTTCAATGAAATCTGTTGTTGCATTGCCTGCTCCGGATGAAACTTCTTGAAAATTTTCACCCATATCCCTCAGAATTTCACCTGTAGTCAGCCCCAAAACTAGAGCCATATCATTAACAGAACCACCAATGTTTGTTGAGTCCTTGAGCCTAAAGTCAAGTAGCCCAATCAGTTTATCAATCGCAGAACCCAGAAGTGAAACGACCTGAAGAACTAATGAAACTGTTGCTGTGAGTAGGGCAAGGAAACCCTGGAATATCATTTGAACGCTTAAAAAGAAACTTCTAACTGCATTTATGTTTTTCATTATCCCCGCAGTAGCGTCAAGTACACCAGCCACCCCCGCCAACATCTGTTGTGCAAACGAACCACCGGCTTCTTCTGTGAATCCCAGTTCTTGCCTGAATTCCTTCATACCCTCAACAGCAGTTTTCAATGAGTCGGTAACGGATTCAAACGCACCAACAACAAACGGGGCAAAGGTTTCACCCAAAGAGTTAATAAGACCATCAGCAGCAGAACGCAGGCGAACAAAAGCACCCTCTGTTTTAGACAGCACTTTCTCAGCAAAGTTCTTAGCCGTACCAGCGGATTGAACAAGCTCATCGCCCATTTCCACGATTTCATTTGTTACGCCACGCAAGGAACCAACAGAACGACCAGCAATTCGGTTCAATTCCGTCATCAGTTGGTCAGCACTCTTGCCAGATGCAGCAAGATCATCTAAAGCACCAATTAACCCTTGCTCCCTGATTTCTGTACCGATTTCAGCAAGAACAGCAGCAAACGCTCGACCTGATCGACCAGAAACAACACCAACATTCGCAAACGCTGCCAGGACCGCAACAGTTTCTTCCAAAGAGAAACCCATGTTCCTAGCAAGTGGGCCAGCGTAGGTAAGTGCTTCTCCCAACTCCTGCACTGTGGTTGCTGACATTGATGCACCCTTGGCGAGAACATCTGCTGCACGTTCTGTTTCTTGAACACCTAAACCAAACTGGTTCAGTGTCACACCAGCAAGACGGGCGGCTTCGTCCAACTCCAAAGCACCAACAACCGCCAAGTCCAAAACCTTAGGGAGCATGAACATTGTTTGAGTCGTGGTTCGCCCCTGTTGGGCCAACTTCACCATTGCTTCTGCCGCCTCTGAAGCAGTAAATGCAGTGGTGATACCCATTTTTTCAGCAGTTGCTTTCAAAGAGTTGAAGTCTTTTTCAGTGCCGTTGGTTAGTGCCTGAACCCGTAATAGGTTGGCTTCAAACGTAGCAAACCTCTTTGTAGCCGCCACCATACCTGCGCCGATCAGACCAACACCAATGGCTGCTTTGCGACCCATTGACATAAAGCCAGATGCCATCCGTTTTGCATCTTTACGCATCCGTCTGAGATCACGACGAATCTTCCGCATCTTGCGAACAAAGCCCGATACCCGTGCCCCAATCTCAATATGTAGTGCTTTGATGCTTGCCATGATTAGCCTTTGGAATTCGCCATGCCCATCAGAATCGCCTTCATCTCATCGAGCGTCTGTTCTTTCTTCGGCAACCAAGGCATGAATTGTTCTGGCTTGAAGGCTGTAGCGTTCTTGGCCCTGTGGGAGTTCGCAATGACAGATGTCTGGATCGCTAAACCTGCGTCAATACGCTCGGGACCAATCGGACTGATTCTGTCATACGCCATGAATAAAGCAAGATCATGGCTACTCATGCTACGGATTTGTGAAAGGGGTTGTCCTAGTGCCAGTGCCAACTTGAGCATGAACAGGAGTGTTGGCCTGGCTTTTATTCCCCCTCAAGATCCTCAATATCTTGACTGCTAAATCCATTGAGTTTGGAGCAAGCCCCAAAGACACGATCTACAGCAGCCGCAGACTTGCGACCAAGAGCGTCAGCATCACCATCACCGAACATTCTTTCTCCAGCTTCATCACAAGCACAGAGAACCACAAGGCGAGCGCGGATGTTTGTCAGGTTTTGCTTTTTACCAGTACCCACACAACTGGCTTCAAACTTGTCACGTTCTGAAGCAGTCAACATTCGGATATAGAGTGACCCGCCCCATTCAGGGACTTCTACCACTTCTGGTTTCAGGTCAACGACATTTAAGATTGAATCTCTATCTAGCATTATGGGTTGGAGTCCGTAGTGATTGCCTTAACGATCTTGAGCGTAACGCTCGCGGTTTCCGCCTCGTCCATTCCAATATTATTACTGAAACTCTGAACAATGCAAGTCCCTGAGAAGGTTAAGGGGTCACTTCCGCCACCCTCTGCCCCAGTAGCCGGATCAGCAAAATCAATCACCCATCCATTTTCTGAACCACTAGAAACTGCTGCTTCAATCAACACCTGACCTGCGTCATTGTTGTCAAAGTTCAGTTCCAAAGTGATTTCACCCGGATCAAACATACCCGCAACAAAGGTGCGAGCAGAAGTTGTACCAAGGTTTGTGGTGTCTACAGTGCTACGCTCAAAATTTGGACCCGAAATTGAGATCACTTCTCCCACAGTCGTTTCTGACGCGGCAGTTCCAAATTTGAAAACAGCACCATTGCCTAATCGAATAGCCATTCAATAAATCCTTTACGCACTCAATGTGACATCGCCGCTGACCTTGATGGTCACGGACATGGTTACAACTTCGTCAACAGCATTGTTAATACTCAAGCCAGTGACAATCCCCGAAAAACTCATGGTGTCAGTCGCAGCAAGGGTGATAATTGCAGTCCTTGCAGTACCCGCAACCATGTCATTCAATAAATCTTCGTGATTTTTATCATCAGGCGGAACAAGACTATGAACCAACCCACACTGAAGTTCTAAAGTAACTTCGCCCGAGTCTGAAAAGCCACCAAGGAACGCCCTAGTTGGGGTCGCTTGGGTAGCGTCTCCAGTGACATTGTGGGTCTGGGTGCTTCCGAGAGTGGTTACATCAACGATGTTCCGTTCCTGCGACGGCCCACTGATAGAAACAATCTGACCAATATCAGCACTATTCCAGGTAAAAGTGGCTCCATTGCCAAGTGTTGCTGTCATATTCTCAATCCTCTGGCCTGAATGATATCAGGAACGAAAAACGTCTGGTGTAAACCCCGGTTCTGCCGCCATCGACAGGTGGGCTGTATTCAATTCGGTCATCGGTATGAGTGATCCCAAGGATCTTGACTTGAATCGGAGTTCCATCATCAGTCACAGACACATCACCCCTACTGGCTGACATTTCGCGGCGTACATACTCGCCAAGTTTTGTGGCATCTGAGTAAGTCTCAGCAATGCAGTAAATATCAACGTCTGCTTGAATTAGGTTGTTTCTGCTGGTCAGGTTACGACTAGGGTTTGACCCCGTGATCTCGTACATGATTGCAGGTAGACCCAAATCTTGATCTAGTGCAACGGGACTGATCCGCCTCAAAACCATGTTTGAGATATCGGTATCAGCACTCAGCTTCTGACAAATTGCTGGTTCTAGCCGTACTTCAAAACTCATTATCGACCACCAATACCCATCTTTATTTTCTTCTTAACCAGCCTCGCCATCTCTTTGGCAAAGTTTACAGGGATGTGCTTTCCCTCTTTTTCAAGCGCACCCAAAAGGTAGTGGCCCGGCTGGGTGGAGCCGATACGGACTGAGTATTTACGCCCGTTGAAACCCGTGATTCTGCTAAAGAAACTCTTACGTCCAAATTCCATAATTGCAGCAAGATTGAATCTTGGGTTCTTTGGTTTTCCAATAGCAACGCCAACCATGCCGACAATCTGTTTGTTGAGCTTGTGCATTGGCTTAGATGAATTGATTGCTTTTTTCAACTCACCTCTAGCCCCGCCGCCTGGACTTGGTGCGCGTCTCTTGGCATCTTTCCTTACCGGACTCAATGCAACCTTTTGCAAAATCTTTTTCAAAGCCTTGTCTTTGTCAATATTTTCAACTTGGGCCAGCACTCTTGCTAGACGCTCGAAGTCTTTCATATCAACATCTATGCCAAGGTCAGCAGCCTTACCCATTACACCATCTCCAGAGCCATGATGTCCATTTGTTCGTCGAGTTCTTCACGATTCAAGACTTGAACAATCTCAAAGATCCGCGAACCAAACTTGATTCGACTGGTTGGGGTGATATCCGTTCTGTAACGGACGCTGATTTTGTGTGTGATACGTGCTTTGGTCTGGTTTGCATCTTGCAACTCAGTTTCTTTCATCGGAACGACCCTAGCCCAGCAAGACAGACCATCTGAAAAGGAAGCATCCCGCTCACCCATTTCGTTGATGGTTAAAGATGCGTTCTGTACGGTGATCCGATGTCTCAGCATCCCTGCACGCATTAGAAAGCCCTTTGTGTCTGGTACTGGGCAAGGATTCGGTCAACACCATGAGGGACAATTTGCATCTTGACAGGATCAACCGCTTCCCGATGCTCATACCAGTGGGCAACCAACATCTTGACCGCCAACTTCAACGGCTCAACTTCAATCCCTGTAATGGGACTTGATACACCAATGCCAGCCTTATACTCAACCACAATCGCACCATCTTCAGCCGCCAGGGTGGGCCACTCTTTGCCCTGCTTGAGACTCAGGCGTGGAATGAGTGTGCCGGAAGCTGGAACAACATAGTTGGTAGCGGCAAAGGTTTGGCTTGCCCCATCAGAGTCTGTGTAAGTAACAGTTAAATCAGAAGCACTACCGTAATAGAACGGACCAAAAGGCAACGCCAGCGAATCCCAAGTTGGGACCATGTTGTAGCGAACCGTCAGGGTGGTGCGAAGCAACCTAAGTTTGGTGACGTTTTCAACATACTTGACGGCTGCTGTTTGCAGACCACCAATCAAACTGTCATCATCACTCAGGTCAACACGGGACCATTCTTTCAAATCGCTAGTGGCGACGAATGGGCCAGCCTCAGTGCTGGCTTCTGTCAGGCTATATAGCGTTTGAACCTGTTGCTGAAAGAACAGGTCGTTCAACACGTTTGGTTCTAATGAAGGCATAAGAGAGTCCGGGGGGTTTCCCCCCCAGACTCCATAATCAAAATGGTTATCAAGCCATTGTCAAAACTTTGAACGCTGCGTCGAGCATACGGTTGCCGTCGTTATAGGCAATGCCCTTCACACCAACTTGGTCGCTGGCTGCGTAGAGTTCAGGGAGTGCAGTGAATTCAAATCCACCAAAGTCCACAATGTAGTAGTAAGAAAGATCACCAAATCCAACTGGAGTGGTTGTCGTTGCAACAGCAGCAACATAATCAGACTCATACATTGGCTTACCAAGCAAGGTGTCAGGAGCCACACCCAATCCTGGTGTCAGCAGGTATTGGTTGTTGCCATCTTTCAACTGACGCAGAATCTTGGTTGCTTCTGGCGAGAAGATCCATCCAGCTCCAGGAGCGGAACGGTATTCCTTTGCCACAGAATAGAACAGGTCAATCAGTTCGTCCGCAGTAAAAGCGTCAGCATTAGCAGCAGTCTTACCATTGGTTGCACTGTTAAAGATGCCAGTTGGCTCATTGGAACCGGAACCAGCACCCACCAAGAACTTCTGAAGTTCGACGGAAGCGAACTGCTTTGCAAAAGAATTGGAGATGTAGGATTCAAGTTGACCCTCAGAGAACGTACCGTTGAAGCGGAGCAACTGATTGCTGATCTTCATAATCCGGCCCAGACGGCGAGGGAAGAATGAAGTTTGCGAGAAAGCGTGGTCATCGTCAACGATGGCTGAGTTTTCTGCCTTGTAAGTTGCAGCACCAACGTCTGATTCAACAGCAAAAGCAGTTTGATTACCGACAGTCATGGTGGTTGCGGCCTGACGCATCCAGTTCAATTCTTGTCGCATCTCAACAATTTGTTGTTCAATCGTGGTTGTTGCCAAGAAACCACCAGCAGAGCCAGTACCGATTTCCAATGCACGGGATTCGTCACCACTAAGAGTGCCGCCAGCCATTGCCTTCAAGAAAGCATTTCGATACTCGCCAGAGTCTCGGGTAACTTCCCGATTGTGAACTTCTGCCGTAACTTCAACAGCCGCTTGGGCTGCTTCCATCTTGTCAAGACCTTGACGCTGCTCAATTGAGCGGCCAAGTTGTTCAATCTCGGTTTCAAGTGCTTCAAACTTCACTTGCTCATCAGCATTAAGTACGGAACGACCTTCTTGGTCAGCACCGTCTAGGATTGCACGCGAGTTAGCAATAAGCCCTGCGCGCTTTTCTTTCAATTCATTGATTTTCAAGACTAATTTCCTTCTTTGGGAATTGATGTGTGAAAAGTAAACCGGGCAGTCGCCCAACGCAGTTGCGTAGCCAGTCGGCCTGAGTCTTTTCGGTTATTCAAGTTCTTGGAGTCTCAATCGGGCTTTAGCCATATCAATACTCAAGCCATTACCGTCTTTACGCTGCACCTGACGCTCAAGAGAACGCAA
>WLWE01001056.1_pt1 | contig 21847 bp, 31 predicted proteins | sample 6718301 | NCBI WGS metagenome assembly WLWE01 (sample SAMN12718691, study PRJNA515312) | sponge metagenome | isolation source: marine sponge | host: Mycale hentscheli | place: New Zealand: South Island, Marlborough, Capsize Point | collected 2003-05-01 | reverse complement strand
TAACATTGTCTACATTCTGAAGTTGAGTATCAGTAATCTCTAATTCTATTTTAATTTTCATAATAAAAATTTTAATGGTTAATAAATATTTAATTGCGAACCATTATAGAATTAATCCGGTGAATAAGTCTATGAAACTCTCCTACTTACTGTAAGAGATAATAACATTAATATACTATGTGATACATAGACTTAGTATAATAGTTATATAGGTAGGTATAATGTTATTAGTTTCCTAAGAATAGCTATATATAATATATAATGAGCCATAACAATTATTTCTTTAAGCTTTATGCTATAAAAGAAGAGTTGTTTGACTCCTGTTGTGTTTTAGACACACAGATATTTATAAAACTTTGTAAAAATATTACATGTTCCTTTAAGCTTTTGCGTATTTTCTTATAAAACAGATAACACTACCTACACACAATAAATTAAGAGATGTCCTTAAGCCAAATTCTTTAGAAGAAAGAATTTTTCTAAGGTAGAAAAAAAGACAGAGTATTAGTCTGTCTTTTGTGTGTAGGATTATTTGCCTGCTTCAGAGAAATCTGCTGCTTCAACTTCAACTTCATAGTCAGAGTTGCTAACAGATTGTCTTTGAGACAATGCAGAGCAAATGTGTAGCGGATCATTATCAGCAGTTAATGTAATTTCTGCAAGATAGTGGCTACCGACAGTAACTCCTTTTTGGAAATTACTCTCATACATCATTGCACCAGGAGTCATAACTTTGTTACCGTTATCAAACTTGATTGTACAAAGGCGGTATTGTGTACCATTCTTGTTTTCATAAATGTCTTTCTCATTAATTGAGATTAACTCTGCTGATACCTGCGCTACTTTAGCGGGTGTTCCGTTACTTAAAGTAACGCTTTCAAATTTAGGCTTTGCCATAATAATTGTAAATTTAAATGATTAATAATTCCTATCAATTAAGAGATGTCTAAAAGCCAAATTTTAGAATAAAATTTTTAACTACTTGCGTCTTTGCACAAACGGGCATATATGCTCCCCAAGCTGGTTGGAAAAAAAATCCTCTATACAGAGGACTCTTTATTAGAACTTAGAAATTATGCTTTGAATCATTAGCATCTGATCAGCGTAATGCTGTTCTTCTGCAATCTTTGCTTGAAGCCTGTGCAATATAGCATCAGCTTGTTGTATCCCCATATAGAAGAAATCACTATCAGTGTATCTCTCTTCTTGTGGAAGATCTAATTCATTTTCATATTCTCTAATCATGTCAATAGTAAATAACGCTATCATAATTTTATAAATTTAAAGTTCCCTATTAATTCAGAGAGGTCAAAAAAAAAGGGTGTTAACCCTTTTGTTTAGCCATGAGATCTCTTACCATGTCATTGTATTGTCTTACGTTATTCTCATAGAATGGTATTAACACAACATGCTTGGTTTCTTTGAGACTCTGCTCTGATTTCTTGAGTAAACCTTTATACAGGTCTATCATGTCTTGATACTGCTTTTGTCTTTTGTTCATAATATATATATTTAAGTTACTATCAATTAAGAGATGTCTAAAAAAATACAGAGACTTAGTCTCCGTACTTATTGTTTAGTTTATACTGCCAGTATAACAGGATCATCACCATGATAGTAGTAGCTACTGTATTCATGGCTTATAGTATTACTCCGGTTAATACTAGAACTGTAGGTATTACTATTGGTGCGGATAAACATGTACCAGCAATAACTGCCTTTACTTTATCTGGTGTTGAAGAGAGATTGTATCTCTTAATTAAATAGATTGAAATCATAATTATAAGTTTTATATTATAATAAATTAAGAGAGGTCTGTGTGATGGAGGGTGAGAGCCTGTGTGTGGGAGAGAGAGAAGGCAGAACTTCCCTGCAGAAACTTTTTTGTTTTTGTGTAGCCAGGTTTTGTGTGTTGGCCATGACAAGCAAGGGGGGTAGGCCAGAGGGGTGGCGGCAGGGGGGTCTTGTTATATAATATCCACTACAACTTATCACACATTATTTTTCCATATAGGGTTGTATATCAAAAAAGTTATTATATTTGTGATGTTCAAAATTAAATTTTTTCATATTCTTCCGTAAAGGGCTGCTTTAATTAGTGGCCCTTTTCTATGGTAGTGTATGGGGCAATATCAAAATTTTTTTGTATATTAGTTGTATACCTATTTAAAAAGAAATCATGAAATCAAAGAAAATGACCGGATATGGGAAAGGAGGAGCTAAAAAGAAATCTGCTAAACCTATGGCTACATCAGTTTATAAGAAAGGTGGTGCCAAGAAAAAGAAATTAAAAAAGTATCAAACTGCTGGTCCTAAGACCAAGGAAGATGCTATGTTTTATGATGCTATTGATAATACTAATATTGTTCCATTTAAAAGTTTTGGTGACAAAAATATGACAGAACGTGATAATGACCTTAAAGCTAGAGAAGCAGATTATATATTCAATAGACCCCGCCGGCTTAAAAGAATAAATGCACTAGATAGAAATTCACTAGATAGAAATCCTTATAGAAGAGATGATCCAATGCCAGATTCAATTAGAAAACAACAAAAACTAAGAAGAGCATTAACTCCATCAGACATAGTTCAAAAAGGTGGATCAACAACTAATGCTAAATCTCTTAGAAATTACTCTAGAGGAGGAGCAAGAAAAAACAGATAATTATGGCAAGTTATAATAATGGAGGACCAAAGAGTAAAGGAACAAAAGTTAGAAATCATAAAGGAAAATTGATGAAGACATACTCTGATGCGAATGATTTAAGAACTACAAAAGGGTTTGGTGAATCTATACAAAGTGGATTACTTAGAAAAAGAAAAGATGGTGACTATCAATATACAAAAGATCCTAAAACTCTGCAACGAGGTGGAATGACAAATCAAGATCTTGATAAGATCCAAAAAGCAAATGAGAATAAAAATGTTATGTTCGGCATAATGAAAGATGCGTATAATAGACGTAACAAGAAAAGAGGTGGTGCTACAAAAATGGGAATGGGTGGAACGTGTCCTCCTAAAGTAATTCAAGGTAAATCTTTAAGATAATGGGATTATTTAATCCAAAGTGGAGACGCAAATTAGATGTGCTTACATCATTAGCAACTATAGCCCTAGCATCTGTTTGTTTAGGGTTTTATATATATTGTTTAGTTACTGATCAATATTTACATAGTTGGTATTTAAAGATCGGTGTAGGTATAGCATGTATTGGAGCATTAGGAGGAACTATAGCTCATGAACTAGAATACTATAAAAGAAAAAAAGATTAGAATGGAGTTATTAATGTTTTTCCTGGCTGGCATAGCAGAAGCTCATATGGATACATTACAATTTCATTTTTATAGATCTAGATTTAGTTCATTTAATCATTCCTTTTGGAATCCGGAAATATCTTGGAAAAACAAATATAAACTTAATGATCCTAGATACGGAGCTAAGTTTCCAGGTTCTACTACTATCTTTGTATTTATTACAGACGGTTGGCATCTAATGAAGTTCTTTAGAAATATCTTTATGTTTACAGGACTCTTTTTTGCATTATATCAAAATTATAGTAATCTTACAAACATAATAATAATTACTTTATTATCTAGAACAGTTTATGGAGTAGGGTTTTCTGCATTTATGAACAGATTGCTTAGATATTAAAAATATTTTTTGTATATTAATATTAGTATACTAATTAAGAATTTATAAATTTAAAAAAATGGCACTAAAGAAAATAATTCCTACATCACCAAATGCAAATCTTTTGAAGGGTGTAGACATGACTCCTTTAAAAGTAGGAGATTGGAACAATGATTTAAAAGCACAGATAGCAGCAGAGGTATCAACTAATGCATCAGCTATTGCTTTGAAAGCAGATATAGCATCACCTACATTTACAGGTACAGTTACAATACCAACTCTAAAAGATCTAACACCAACTCTTGAAGTTAAGACTGGAAACTTTACAGCAGCAGCTGGAGTTGAGTATGTTGTTAATAAAGCAGATGGAGCAGCAATTGTATTACCAGCTGCAGCAGCAGGTGCAAGAGTAACTATTGTATTAGGAATCACAGTAACTAGTAATACAACTACTATTACTGCATCAGCAGGAGACTTACTTAAAGGTTACGTAATTTTTAGTGCTGTAAATGGATCAGGAGGAACAAATGCATATTTTGCTCCAGACGGAACTAATGATTTAATCATTACACTAAATGGTAGCACAACAGGTGGTTTTATTGGTGATAGGATTGAATTAGTAGGTATTTCTGATACAGAGTGGAGAGTACGTATGACAGCAACTCAAAGTGGTACTGCAGCAACTCCATTTTCATAATCATAATTTAAACTTTAAACCATGGCAGTTAAAAATCTTAAACCAGGCGCAGGCTTTGCTTCAAGAGGTAATCTTAGATCAAAGGGTGTTGATATGACTTCAGTTAAAATTGGAGATATAAACAATCAAGTTATTCCTCAAGTTAATACTGATATTAGTGCAAATACTTCATTAATAACAAAAAACACAAATCAAGGTTCACTTAATGCAAATGCAATTGTTGAAAATGCAACTAAAGTTGCTCCTCTAGCTGGTATAGCAAAAGGAATCTTTACAACTTGTTCTGCTGCTGTATCAGGAGGTGTTACAGCTGGTCAACTCTATGTGCTTAGACAAACTTATGTGATTAATAACGGAGAAGAAAATATAAATAAGGTTACAGATACCATTGTTTTAATGGGAGCTGAATGTGGATAATATTAAAACTCGCTCATAATTAATAATTTAATTGGTTATCTAGGCCCCGGATGTATTTCTGGGGCTTTTTGCATTTGTACAATCTTTTTTGTATATTATACTATAGGAATTAATTCAAAAAATAAGACATGTCTATTGGTAACGTAAAAACAACAGGTAGTAAAGGAAATAATTGGCCATGGCAATATGCTATGATAAAAACATTAACAGCCATCTCTACTAGTTTAGGTGCAAGTACAGAGTTTGAATCTAGACTGGTGAGATTAATTGCCTCTCCGTATACATTATACTTAGAGGTAAGACTTTGGGATGTAGATAGTAATTCTTGGAGCGGTACTCCAAATTATTATGAAGTAGGTAGTAATACTCCTGTATCTCTTCCTAGCGCAGTACAATATGCTGATGAAGATAATGCTTTAGTTTTAAATGCAATTAAAACTGCATGTGAAACTACTGCTACTGAAACTACTAGTATTGATACTAATACGGCATCTATTCTTGCTAAGAACACAGAAATAGAAACAACAGCTAATGCTATTGAAACAAGCAATGCTGCTATTTTACTTGATACAGCAGCTATAGATACTGCAACAGCAGCTATAAACACTAATACTGCAACATTAGGAGTAACTACTAATACTGCTTTTATGGTAAGAGGTACTGGATCTGTAACAGTAACTGCAACAGTAAAATCAATATCAGTATATAATGCTCATGCATCTGCTACAGGAACAATAACTATAGGAGGTGGGTCTGCTGCCAACTTACTAGCAGGAGAAACTGTTAACTTTGATGCAGGAGGAAACGGTAATAAATTTCCAGCATCACACTTTGTAGTCAATGGAGGTGGTACTGCTGATATGTTGATTATTTATACATACTAATTATCATGGGTGTTTCAATTAACACACATAAAAGCCTAGGGACAGGCATACATACTTATATTGTACCTCCACCTGTTAGCGGATTTACAAATGCATATTCACTACTTCTGGATGGAGTAAATGACTATGCAGAAACAGATGCAACTTATTCGCAGTTAGACGGAGATACAAATGCAAGTTTTTCAATGTGGGTTAAACCTATAAGTGGTGGTGCTACAACAAGAATGGTGTTTCATATAGGAGTAGGTGGCTCGGGATTTGCTTCTCAATGTCAATTATGGTTATTTGAAGGAAATAGGATTGATTTTAGTATTAATGGTGGTGGCCAATATGGTAGAGCAAATATAAGTGGTTTAACTTATGGTTCATGGAACCATATTGTAATTGCAATTGATTTGCCAAGTACTAATGAATTTAAATGTTATGTAAACGGTGTTGATGCAACAACTTTTGATAATATGGCTTCAACAGTTAGCTTCCCAACTGCAAGTGATGAACTTTATATTGGAGAATCAAAGACATCTTATCAAAACCCTTTTTATGGTAACATTGATGAGTTTGCTATATGGAGTGGAACAACTTTAACACTTTCAGATGCACAAGCAATTTATAATGGTGGTACTCCTAACGACCTTAACAATAATGGCTTAACTGCTCCGACAACGTGGTATAGAATGGGAGATAATGATGGTGGAACTGGTACAACATTAACAGATGCAGCTGGTTCAGCTAACGGAACATTAGTTAATGGTGCATCATATGATACAGATGTACCTTAAAAAAATATTATGAAAGTAAAAGGAATATTTCAAACATACGCAACAATAAGTCTAAATGACTTATCAAAGATTGATTTCTCACAGATAGGAGAAACATCAGAACTTACAATAAGAAAAAACTTATTAGATCCTCCTACACAGTTTGTTATTAAGTGGGATGTTGAACCTAGCTTTATTACGGATGGTACAGTTATACCTGATGGTTTGTACACTCATGAAGAATGTTTAGAATTAATGACCACAAGTACATGGTCAAATAAAGAAATATAATGGCTATATCTATAAATACCAATAAGACTCTAGGAGTTACTGCAGGATGTAAAATCATAGCTCCTCAAACTTCTGGATTTTCAAATACGTATTCAACAGCATATGACGGTGTAGACCAATATTGTGAAACAAATTCAACATATTCTGAGTTAGACGGAATAAATAATTTTGCTTTTAGTTTTTGGATAAAGCCTACGTCTATAAGTGGTAAAATGGTTTTTAGCATTGGTAATTCAGCAGCAGATACAAGAGCAGCACAATTTCAAGCTTTTTTTAGTGGTAATAAATTACTTTTATATTTAAATAGTCTTTCGGTTCAAATTAGAACTCCTGCAAACGCCCTTGTAGTAGATCAATGGCAACACGTTCTAATTACAAGAGATGTTGCAAGAGCAATAGGAGATAAAGGAAGAATTTATGTAAATGGAGTTAATAATGTAGAAAATGATACTACAAGGTATTGGACAAATACAACTCCTGCAACAACTGAACTATATATAGGCGAACACATAACAGGTTATCAAGCACCATTTTTAGGTAATATAGATGAGTTTGCAATTTATAAACAAGATATGGCTGCTTATGTTTCTGAAATATATGACTCAAGTGGTGCAGTAGATTTAAATAATTTAGCAACGGCACCTGCTCCTACATCTTGGTATAGGTTTGAAGAGGGTAGTGGCACAAGCATTGCAGATAGTGGAAGTGCAGGATATAACGGTACTTTAATTAATGGTACAACTTTTAGCACAGACGTACCAACTTAAAAATATAAAAATGAAAATGATAGAACATGCTGGTAATATCCATGAGTTAAAACTTGAGGGTACCCAAGCTAGAATTGCTATGTTATCAGATTTACATTGGGACAACCCAAAGTGTGACTGGAAACAATTAAAACAAGATCTAGATTATTGTGTAAAAGAATCTATTCCTATTATGATTAATGGGGACATGTTTTGTCTAATGCAGGGTAGGGGAGATAATAGAAAAAGTAAATCTGACATAAGACCTGAACATAATAATTCAATGTACTTAGATAGCATTGTAGAGACAGCAGTAGACTGGTTTAGTCCATACTCTCATTTACTTACTGTAATAGGATACGGTAATCATGAAACAGCTATTATTAAGTTTCAAGAAACAGATATACTAGCTAGATTTGTAAAACTACTTAATATTAAAAATAATACAAATGTAAAAGTAGGTGGTTATGGTGGATGGTTTATTGTTAACCAAGTACTTAGGGGTAGTGAAAATACAGTTAATAATGGTGCTACTAGATCAATGAAGATCAGATACTTTCATGGATCAGGAGGCGGAGGTGTAGTTACTAAAGGAGCACTTAATCTTACTAGAGCTTTAGAAATGTATGAAGACTTTGATGTATTTACTATGGGTCATATACATGAGAATGCTTCTAGGAACGATGTAAGAGATAGATTAATAGGAGCTAAAGGTTCTTATAGGCAAGAACAAAAACAACTTCATTTGATGCTCACAGGAACATATAAAGAAGAATATGGAGATGGTTCTAAAGGATGGCATGTTGAAAGAGGTGCTCCTGTTAAACCAGTGGGAGGTAGAATTTTAACTATAAACTATAGAAGAGTTGTTAAAGATGGCAAGGATTATTATAATAGAGGAATAGACTCCTATAAGTTTCCAATTTAAACTCTACGTGTTTACTCGTATATTTAAATATTTTTTTGTATATTATAGTATATTATTTATTTATAAGAATGCGAGATGGAAATTACAAGTATGCAAATAGGTTTTGACGCATTAGTGTCATTACTTTCAGCTTTAATAGGAGCTTTAACAGTATGGTATAGTTTAAAAAATAAAGTTTCTATCCAACAAGTAGTCTTAGAAAATCTAAGAAAGGACATGGAAGAAATTAAAGCAAACAAAAAAGAGGCCCAAATAACTCTACATAAAAGAATTGACATCTTAAAAGACCAAGTAGAAGAAAACAGATCTAAGAATGAAGCATCTATTTCAGAACTTAAAACTGAAATGGGTCAAATGGAACTTAGAATTATTCAAGCAATACATGCAAGTAAAAAGTAAACATGTAATATTTAGTTTATTACTATTATTAACGCTTATATCCTGTAGTCCAAAAACAAGATTTACTAGACTAGTAGAAAAGTATCCACATCTTTTAACTATAGATAGTGTACAGGTAATAGATACTGTAAGACTTACTGTAGAAAAAGTAGAACATGATACTGTATTCTCTCAGCATTTTTGGACAGAGATAACCAGAGATACTTTAATTATAGAAAAAGATAGACTTAAGATTGAAATATTTCATGACACTATACATGATTCTGTATATGTTAGTGGCAAGTGTGATACTATAACTATTGAAAAAATTATAGAAAGAAAGATTCCTGTAAAATACTATGAGAAAACTCCTAAGTGGAAACAGCTTCTAAACAAAGCTTATTATCTCTTTTTAATCTTAGCAATACTATATGGTCTATATAGATTATATAAATATTTAAAACCTAAATTATTATGAAAATATTCTTCAAACAATTACTAAGTGATGAGTCTGGAAACTATTCATCTAAGAGATTATCAGGATTAATATGTATATTTGCTCTAGTAGCGTGTTTAATAGCTAACACGTTTAGTCCTGAAGAAATACGGCCAGCTGAGTATTTAGTTGATGCTGTGGCCTTATTTGCATTTGGTGCATTAGGTCTTACTTCAATGGACAAGTATAGTAAAACTAAAAAATGATGTTGATAAAACAAGGAAGTAAAGGATCTCTTGTAGAAGATATACAAGAGCATTTAGGTATTACTGCTGATGGAATATTTGGCCCTAAAACAAAAGAAGCTGTAAAAAAGTTTCAACAAGAAAACAATCTTTGGGCAGATGGTATAGTAGGTCCTAATACCATGAATGTAATGGGAATACTTGATACTGATCAAAAAGAAAGAAAAATCATAGAAGGTAATCTAGTTATAAACAAACATTATTTATCTCCTGATGAATACTTTGGTGGAGACAGAAGTAAAAACTGGATATTCTTACATCATACAGCAGGATGGAATAATCCTTACAATACTGTAGATCACTGGAATAATGATAGAAGAGGAAGAGTAGCTACAGAGTTTATTATTGGTGGACAGAATATTAAGAACAATGATTCTAAATATGATGGGGAGGTTGTTCAATGTATGCCTGAAGGAGGGTATGGATGGCATTTAGGTACTGGTAACTCTGTAATGCATAGACATTCTGTTGGTATTGAAGTTTGTAACTTTGGATATATAACTAATGGAAGAACCTATGCAGGAACTATACCACATGAAAATCAAGTAGTTACCTTAAAAGATAAATTTAGAGGTTTTAAAGAGTGGCATAAATACTCTGATGAACAATTAAGATCTTTAAGAAACTTAATTCTATACATAGCTAATAGAGATAACATAGATCCTACAAAAGGATTAGTAGACTTAATTAAAGAAAAAGGTGCAGAAGCTTTTGATATATGTAGTGTATCTATGTGTACAGAAACTAAAGGGCTATGGAATCATACAAACTGTAGAAAGGGTAAATTTGATATGGCTCCTCAACAAGAATTAATTGATATGTTATTAAGCTTATAGTTATGAAATTTAGAAATAGTTGGAATGCAAGAAACAAACAATGGGATAAAGTTATTATAAAACTTAGAGTATCCTCTTTAGATATATTTGCAATTGAAATAGATCTTTCACGTAAGTTCTATTTACTTACAATACTTAATTTTACGCTTAAAAATAGATAGCGTAGTTATGTGTGTTATAAAGTCTCTTCAGGAGTGGGGAGACTTTTTTATGTTTAAATATTTGATGTTTAAACTTTAAATGTATATATTTGTTTAAATCTAAATTATATATATTATGATGACAGCAGAACCAACAGAACAAGAAATGGAGCAAATGTCTCCAGAAGATCTAGCAAAAAAGAAAAAAGAAATGCTAGATTTTTACACTGAATCTATTCCTTACTTAGATGCTCAACACAAATATGAAGAGACTCTTATGAAATTAGATGAAGTAAGATTTAAAAGAGCTCAAATTCAAATGCAATTTGCAATGATGATGAATCCACCTGAAGAAATGGAAGATGAGCCTCAACCAGAACCACAGTCTAAAAAAAGAACACTTAAGAAAAAGTAATGGCTGTTGTAAATCAGGTACAAAAACGTGTAGTGATGTCTAAAAAAGATATCATTAAATATCAGATATTAACTCACTGTTATATAAATAGTATAATGGTGAGTAACTCTGAGTTAGAATGTTTAACACTACTAAGTAAATCAGGTCCTATTGAGCTTACTGATTTTTGTTATGATGCTTCTGAAGAATATAAAATATTTAAATCACAACAAACAGTAAGAAATTGTATTAATAAATGTGAAAAAAACAAACTAGTAATAAAAGATAGAAAGAATAAAAAAATTATTAGTTTAAATAAAAAATTAAAAATACAAACAGAAGGAAGTGTTTTACTAGACTATAAGTTTTTAGCAAAATGAAACCTAAAAAGTATAAAGAAATTTATAGAGAAATTGCTGAAGACTTAGATATTGATAAAAACTTTGTGCATGCGTGTATAGATTTTTATTATACTGATTTAAGATCAACATTAACAGAACTTAATCATCTTTCAATAAATGCACCCGGATTAGGTGTATTTAATATTAAAATTAAAGCAGTTAATAAAGAAATAAATAGATGTAAGAAAATTATAAAAAATAAAGATGTATATACTTTTAATAGTTTTCAATATTTTAAATATAAAGAATCTTTATTAGAAAGGTTATCTAATATTAGAGATAAGCACTATACTGAAGTAAAAAGAAAAAAAGATTTTAAAGAAAATAAAAATGTTTAACTTAAAAGAAATTTGGAAGAACAGAAAACAAATAATTGAAGGTATAAAGAATGCTGTAATAAGAGATGAGTTTGTTGAACAAGTTGCAAAAGAAAGATGGTTAATTTGTAAATCTTGTGATCAAAATGGAGATAAGTGTGCTGTTCCTGGAACTCAACCTTGTTGTGGTGAATGTGGATGCTCATTAGGTTTTAAAACTAGATCTTTATCTAGTGACTGTCCTTTAGATAAATGGAAAGCGGTAATGACTCAAGAAGAAGAAGATAAATTAAATCAGTTATGAGTATAATATTTAATGCAGAAAATCATAGTTATAAAAGCATAGATGCAAAAGAAAATATTAATTGGATTAGTGTTACTACACTTATAGGTAAATTTAAAAATCCTTTTAATGCAGAAAAAGTAGCTAAAAAAGTTTCTAAGAAAAAAAATTCAAAATGGTATGGTCTTGAACCTAAAGAAATTCAAAAGATTTGGAATAATGAATCTTTAAGAGCAATGACTTTAGGAACATTTTACCATGACCAAAGAGAACAGGACATTTGTAGTTTTAGTTCTATTGAAAGAGAAGGTTTTACTGTTCCTGTATTTGTACCTAAAGGAGAAAAAGAAGGAATTAAAATTGCTCCTCATCAAAAACTAGATCCTGGTATTTATCCAGAACATATGGTATATCTAAAATCAGCAGGTATTTGTGGTCAAGCAGACTTAGTAGAAGTTATTGATGGAAAAGTAAATATAATAGATTATAAAACAAACAAAGAAATAAAAACCGAGTCTTTTAAAAATTGGGAAGGCAAGTCAGAAAGAATGAGTAATCCATTAAGTCACTTAGATGATTGTAATTTTAGTCATTATGCTTTACAGCTCAGTATTTATATGTATATTATAATAAAGCATAACCCTAAACTTAAACCAGGAAAAATACATATACATCATGTTAAATTTGAAGAAGAAGGTAAAGATGATTATGGTTACCCTATAACTAAATATACTCCAGAAGGAGATCCTGTTATAAAAGAAATAATACAAATACCTATTAATTATTTAAAAGATGAAGTTATTAGTATAGTTCATTGGTTATATGATAATAGACTAAAATTTAAAAAATGAACATAAGACTATTTGACGTAGAAAATAATACTGTAGTACCTACAGAACATTGTTATACACTAAAGACATTAAAAAAAATAATGGATGATTATCCTGATGACTATTTAAAAATTTATCAGTATATCTTTTATATGACATACCCTAATCCAGAAGAAAATCCATTTTTTCATACTCCAGAAAGAGACAAAGAAGAACTAATACTCCAAGAAATAGAAGCAGAGTTTTCTACAGAAGATGGTGCTGTTAGACATGCTTTAGCTTTTTGTGAAGAAATGTATACTACACCAACTTCAAGAGCTTATAAAGGAATTAAATCTATGTTAGATAAGTTAGCAAGATATATGGAAACAGTTCCTATTGAACATGGTAGAGATGGTAATATAAATTCACTAGTTAATGCAGCTGCAAAATTTGAATCAATAAGATCATCTTTTAAAGGAGCATATAAAGATTTACAAGAAGAACAGCAAAGCCAAGTCCGTGGTGGACAAGGTCTTGCATATGATAGTTAAAATATGGCATATATAGAACATAATTTTTTTCCAATGAAAGTATTCTTAAGAAATGAATACTTATACCAAGATAAAAAAGGTCATGGTGAATTTAGTGAAGGTGTAATTATATCTGTTAGGTGTATGCCTGGACAGGTAGCATTATTTCAAGTACTTCTTGATAATGGTGTATTAAGAGATAAGCTTCCGTCACATGCTTTATTGACTGAACCTAAAACTCCTACTCCTGATTTACCGTTTGATTATCTACAAATATGGAATTGTTTTTCATATAACTTTACTTTAGTTCAGTTATCTTATTTATATGATACACCAGTTTCTGTTTATATGAAAGATAAAAAGTGGTATGATGGCACATACTATGCTACAATCAACTGGGGCAGCAATGATTCAAATTGTGATTTAACATTATCTGAGGATCCAATGGAACATAAAAGTCATCATGTAATACTATTAGATAATGGACAAATAGCATTACAACCTAATAATAGAATTAAATGGACTGAACCTAGTTTTGTTACAAAACCTTTTCCTACTAAACCTGATTACTTAGTATGTAAAGATTATTATAATGCGGAAGGTTATGAAAAATGGCATACTGAAGATTCAGATAGGATGTTCTATGATAATACGGATGTAGAATGAAACAAGACTTTGATCCTAAATTATTTGAATTGTTATGTAAAAAATACAAAGATACTTTAAAAGCTAGGAAAGCACATGATAAGATAAAAAATAGTATAATGAATAAACAAATAAAGCTAAAAGGTTTAGTGATATCAGTTGGTATCACAATGGTTCTTACTTTACTGTTTACAATCTCATTAGTAAAAAAGGATCAACCAAAAGTAAAAAAAAGTACAATATCATTAAAGGAGTATAAGCTTCTAGAAGAGGAAGTAGAACTAATAAGAAAAGATGCTGGTAATATACAATATGAGTTGTACTTATCTAAAATAGAAAATAGAAGACTTCTTAAAGAAAATAAAATATTTGGATCATTACTTGGAGAAATAGAAAACACAGAATGTGGTTCTAGATTACTAAAGAAGTTTTGGGACCAACAAGGATATGAGTGAAATATATGAAGATATACCAACATGGGAAGATGGTCAAACTACCTTAACTTCTTTTGATTCTAGAGAAGACTTTGGAGAATATCTTATTAGTTTATTTAAATTGCCTGGAGAATATAATTTTGATGACACATCAGAAGAATTTATTAAAGAAGGTATAAAGTTTACTAAAGAAAATGTATACTGTAATTCACCTTTTAGATCAAAAGATTTTATTAGATATTGGGATGGAGAAAAGGCTAAATGTAGAAAAGGTCTAATTGTAAAATCTGGTAATAACTCTTGGTACATTACAAGAGATTACTATATGTTTCTTAATTTCTTACCAATCTTTAATAAAGAGAGTCAAAAATTTGGGTTTCCTAAATTAAGAGATGCTCAGTATCATATGGCATTATATGAATTATTAGCAGAAATATATTTCAGACATTGTGCTATTCTTAAAAAAAGACAGTTTGGATCTTCTTACTTTCATATGGCTAAACTAGTAAATCAATTATGGTTTGAAGAAGGTGTTACACTTAAAATAGGAGCTGCTTTAAAAGATTATATAAATGAAAAAGGATCTTGGAAATTTTTAAATGAATATGCAGGATTTTTAAATGAACACACTGCTTGGTATAGACCCATGAATCCTGAAAAGGTTATGATGTGGCAACAAAAGATTGAAGTAAGAAAATCAGGTAGAAAAATGCAAGTAGGTTTAAAAGGGACCATACAAGGTATGTCATTTGAAAAAGATGCAACAACCGGTGTTGGTGGACCCGTTAAGTTTTTCTTTCATGAGGAAGCAGGTATAGCTCCAAAAATGCAAACTACTTATGAATACTTAAGACCTGCAATGAGAGCAGGACTTGTTACAACTGGTGTGTTTATAGCAGCAGGTTCAGTAGGAGATTTGGATCAGTGTGAGCCATTAAAGGATATGATATTAAATCCTGAAATGAATGATATCTATTCTGTAGAAACTAATCTTATTGATAAAAAAAACACTGTAGGAAGATCTGGACTCTTTATTCCTGAACAATGGTCAATGCCACCTTTTATTGATAAGTATGGTAATTCACAAGTTGTTGAAGCATTAGAAGCTTTAAATGAACAATTTGAAAAATGGAAGAAAGAGCTTAGTCCTGAACAGTATCAATTAAGAATTTCTCAACATCCTAGAAACATAGAAGAAGCATTTGCATATAGAAAAGAATCACTCTTTCCTCCTAACTTAGTAGCTGCTCAGTTAAAAAGAATAGAAGAAAAAGAGTATGCGTATGAATTATTAGAACTATCCCGTGATGAAAAGTTTAGTATAAAAGTTAAAGAAACTAATAAACAACCTATTAAAGAATTTCCTATATCTAAAAGATCTGAGAATAAAGAAGGTGCATTAGTAGTATGGGAAAGACCTATTAAAGATCCTAAGTTTGGAACATACTATGCTTCTATTGACCCTGTATCAGCAGGTAAGACTACAACATCAGAATCTCTTTGTTCTATTTATGTTATGAAAGCTCCTGTAGAAGTAACTAAACTTAATGATGTAGAACATGAAAGTTATATTGAACCAGATAAAATTGTAGCAGCATGGTGTGGAAGATTTAATGATTTAAAGAAAACACATCAAAAACTGGAAATGATAATTGAATGGTATAATGCCTGGACAGTAATTGAGAATAATATATCTTTATTTATTCAGTATATGATATCACAAAGAAAACAAAAATACTTAGTTCCTAAAAGCCAAATATTATTTCTTAAAGAATTAGGTTCTAATACTAATGTTTTCCAAGAATATGGTTGGAGAAATACAGGTAATCTTTTTAAAGGACATTTACTTAATTATTCAATTGAATACTTAAGAGAAGAACTAGATGTTGAAACTAAACCAGATGGTACAATAGTAAAAACTAAGTATGGTGTAGAAAGAATTCCAGATCCTATGCTATTAAAAGAAATGAGAGAGTATCAACCTGGAGTCAATGTTGACCGTTTAATAGCATTTACAGCACTCGTTGCCTTTATGACAATTCAGAATTCTAATAGAGGTTATAATAAAAGAACTATCACTGATGACGTTAACAAAAACTTGCAAAAGTCAGATAATTTGTTTAAATTAAAACATAGCCCTTTCCGTAATATGGGAAGAGGTAGAATGGTTAACGGTAAGGTTTTTAAGAAGTCAGCTTTTAAAAATTTAAAATAATAATATGCAGGTCCTCAACGCAATGCAGCTCAAGAATGGAGCTAAGGCAGAACACAATAGATTGGGTAATATTACTCAACCCTTACAATTTTTATCACCAAAAGATAAAACTCCTGAATGGGCAGCATGGAATATGGACTGGCTAGAATGGAATGGTCTTAAGCAAGTAAAAAGAAATGCTAGAAGATTATCTAAAAATTATAAACTTGCAAAAGGTATTATAGATAAGACTGATTATATAGTTGAAGAAGATAATGAATATGGAGAAATTATTGATATACTTACAAAAGAAGATTCATCTGCATTAGAATTAAAATTCTATCCTATTATTCCTAATGTTATAAATGTACTTGTAGCTGAATTTGCAAAGAGAGCAACTAAATTAACTTATAGAGCTGTTGATGAAGGATCTTATAATGAAATGCTTGAACAAAAAAGACAAGCTGTAGAAGAAGTATTATTTCAAGATGCTCAAGTAAAAATAGGAACTGCTTTATTAGAACAAGGTTTAGATCCTGAATCTGAAGAAGCTCAACAACAATTATCCCCTGATGCATTAAAACAACTTCCTGAGATTGAATCTTTCTTTAAAAAAGATTATAGATCTATGGTAGAGCAATGGGCTTCTCATCAGCATAAAGTTGATGTAGAAAGATTTAGAATGGATGAGCTTGAAGAAAGAGGTTTTCGTGATATGCTAATTACAGATAGAGAATTTTGGCATATGAAAATGATGGAGGATGATTATGATGTAGAATTATGGAATCCATTAATAACTTTTTATCACAAGTCTCCTGATGTTAGATATATCTCTCAAGGTAATTGGGTAGGAAAAATTGATATGATGACCGGTGCGGATGTTATTGATAAGTATGGGTACCTAATGTCAGAAAAACAATTAGAAGCATTAGAAGCTGTGTATCCTATGAAAGCTGTAGGTTATAATATGGGAGGTTATCAGAATGATGGAACTTTTTATGATGCAACTAAATCATATGAGTCTAATGTAAATATGCCATCTTTAGCTTGGAGATCTTTAGCATCTTCTCAAGCAATGTATGGAGATGATGTTGTTGAAAAATTATTACTACAAGGTGAAGAGTATTACGTAGATGGTACAAATGATTTATTAAGAGTAGCAACTACATACTGGAAGTCTCAAAGAAAAGTTGGACATCTTACTAAAGTTAAAGAAAATGGTGAAGTAGTAAATGAAGTAATTACTGAATCATATAGAGTTACTGATAGACCTATGTATGATACTAGGCTATTTAAAAACAAAACAAAAGATAATTTAGTATTTGGAGAACATATTGATTGGATATGGATTAATGAAGTATGGGGAGGAATTAAAATTGGACCAAATATTCCTAGTTATTGGGGAATGAATAACCCAGAAGGTTTAGATCCTATTTACTTAGGTATTGATAAAAAAGATATTGGACCTCTTAAGTTTCAATTTAAAGGTGATTCTTCTTTATATGGGTGTAAACTTCCAGTTGAAGGCTCAGTATTTTCAGATAGAAATACAAGATCTACTTCATTAGTTGATATGATGAAACCTTACCAAATTGGCTATAATATGATTAATAATCAGATAGCAGACATACTTGTAGATGAGTTAGGTACTATAATAATGTTAGACCACAATACTCTTCCTAAGCATTCATTAGGAGAAGATTGGGGTAAAGGAAATTTAGCAAAAGCTTATGTAGCTATGAAAGATTTCCAGATGTTACCTTTAGATACTTCTATTACAAATACAGAAAATGCATTAAACTTTCAGCATTTCCAAAAATTAGATCTTTCTCAGACTAATAGATTAATGTCAAGAATTCAACTTGGTAATCATTTTAAACAACAAGCTTATGATGTAGTAGGAGTTAATCCACAAAGAATGGGACAGCAAATAGCTCAAACTACAGCAACAGGTGTTGAACAAGCTGTAAGCGCATCTTATGCTCAAACAGAAGTATATTTTATGCAACATTGTGATCATCTTATGCCAAGAGTTCATCAAATGAGAACTGATTTAGCTCAATACTATCAGTCTACTAAACCATCTACGAGATTAACATATATTACTACAGCAGCTGAAAAAGTAAATTTTGAAATAAATGGTACTGATTTATTAATGAGAGATTTAAATATTTTTTCAAGTACTACTGCAAATCATAGAGCAGTCTTAGAACAACTTAAACAAATGGCAATGACTAATAATACTACAGGTGCTAGTATTTATGATCTTGGTAAAATTGTTCAATCAGACTCAATTGCTGATCTTAATAGTGTAATGAAAGCTTCTGAAGAAAAACAACAGCAACAGCAACAGCAAGAAATGCAACAACAGCAGCAAATGCAACAACAGCAGATTCAAGCTAAATCTGAAGAAGAAAAACTTAAAAGAGAATATGAAGAGGGAAGAAATGAGAAAGATAGACAGAAAGATATTCTTATTGCTGAAATTAAAGCTGCAGGTTATGGATCTATGTCTGATGTAAATCAGAATCAAATGAGTGATTATAAAGATGCTATGGATGACATACGTAAAACAGAACAATATCAAACTCAAACTCAATTAGCAAGACAAAAAGAATCTAATAGACAAATGGAATCTAATCAAAAGAATTCTATTGAAAGAGAAAAATTACAAGTTCAGAGAGATGTAGCTGAAACACAATTACAAATTGCTAGAGAAAATAAAAATCAATTTGATAAACCTGATTCTAAATCTAAAAAAGATAAAAAATAATTAAATAAATAAGCTTAAAAACTATATAAAAAAATAAAATAGCTATATAGTGCCATTTTTTATTAAAAAATTTTAAATTTCTTAAGTTTATTTTAAAGTTAATTTGTATATTAATAGTAAGAGTAATTTAAAACCAACAAAATGAATAAAGAAAACACTAACGTGGAAACACAAGATACTACAACGGTAGGTCAAGTAGATGTAGATATTGATAGTATATTTGGAGCAAGTCCTGATGCAACTAATGTAATGCTACCTACAGAAGAAGAAACTGAAAAACCAACAAATGTCTTAGCGACTGAAAAGCCCTTTGACACAGAGTTCATTGACACGCCTGCAGAAACAAAAACTGAAACAGAACAAAAGCCTGTATCAGAAGAAACAATAGCAGAACAGACAGAAGAAGCAATTGCTGAACTTGATGACTTAATATCTCAAGAAGAAGATGCTGAAGGAAAAGGAAGACGTAAGCTTGATAAAAGTGGTCTTGCAGACTTAGCTTCTAAAATGATTGAAGAAGGTTCTTTAATGCCTTTTGATGATGATAAACCTGTAGAAGAGTATAGTGCAAAAGACTTTAGAGAATTGTTTGAAGCTAACTTTCAACAAAGAGAGGATAAAATAAGACAAGACACTCCTAAAGAATTCTTTAACTCTCTTCCTCAAGAACTTCAAATAGCCGCTAAATATGTAGCAGATGGTGGTACAGATATGAAAGGCTTATTTAGAACTCTTTCTCATGTAGAAGAAATAGTTCAACTTGATCCTTCTAATGAACAACATCAAGCTGAGATTGCAAGACAATACTTAACTGCTACTAACTTTGGATCTCCTGAAGAAATTCAAGAAGAAATTGATACTTGGAGAGACATTGAAAAGCTAGAAAAGAAAGCTAATCAATTTAAACCTAAGTTAGATAGAATGCAGGAAGAGATTGTTGCAAGACAGTTAGCTCAACAAGAGCAGAAGAAAGAGCAACAAGAAACAGCAGCAAGAGCTTATATGGATGATGTTTATAATACATTATCTGTAGGTACATTAGGAGATGTAAAACTAGATAAAAAGACACAAGGACTTTTATATAGTGGTTTAGTTCAACCTAACTACCCTTCTATGTCAGGTAAACCTACAAATTTATTGGGTCACTTATTAGAAAAGTACCAGTATGTAGAACCAAGACATGATCTTATTGCCGAGGCACTTTGGTTATTAGCTGATCCAACAGGATACAGAACTAAGATTCAAAGTCAAGGTAGTAATAAAGCAACTGAAAAAGCTGTAAGAATGTTGAAGACAGAATCTTCAAGAAAAATTACATCTTCAGTTGCACCAGAAACAAAAACTACTTCTAGAACTACAAAAAGAAAAACAGTACCTAGAAAACAACAAAACTTTTTTAAAAGAAATTTTTAACGATTTAAATATAAACATAAAATAAAAACAAATGGCAACTCCAGTTTTAAACAACGGGATTTTTATGAGAGACACAAGCTACCAAGCTTCATCTCATTTGGATTCCTATCACCTAAGAAATATGTTGCAAGATGCAGAACCAATGGACATGGGTCCAGTGGACTTATGGGCTATGGCTCAGAAAGTAGAAATGCCTCTTTATCAACTAGCTTCTTTTGGTGGTAAAAACACAATCATGGTTGACAATGCCCGTGGTGAGTATAAATGGCAGACTCCTGTTAATCAGGATCTTCCTTATATCATTGAGGACGTTAATTCTACTGATACAAGTAAAGGTATTGATGGTACTACCTTTAAAATTAAACTTAACAAACGTGAATTTGGACACGGTGATATCATTACCTATGACAAGTATAACGGTGCTGAACTTTATATTACAGCAGATGATATACAACCTATTGGTGATGGATTTATCTATACTGTTCAGTTAGTTAATAATGATAACACTAAATTCTTAGACAACAAGTATCTTGCAAATGGAACTAAATTCTTTAGAAAAGGTTCTGCAAGAGGTGAGTATGGTGAAAGATTTTCTGATATCATTACTAACACAGGTTTCCGTGAATTCTACAACTTTGTAGGAGGAGCTGAAGCTCACGTTCATTACTCTGTTTCTTCTAGAGCTGATCTTATGATCAAAGGTGGAATGAATGCAGATGGTACACTTCCTGTTACAGAGATCTGGAGATCTTTTGACAAGAATCTTAATCCTTCTGTTTCTTCTATGGAAGACATGGTTAAAGTTATGGGTAAAGATGCAGTTAAAAAAGCATTTGATAACGGAGATTTATCAAGAAGCTTCTTAACTAATATGGAAGCAGCTCACTTAACAAAAGTAGCTACTGACATTGAGACTTACCTAATGTGGGGTCATGGTGGTAGAGTTAGACAAGACGGTCCAGATGATGTAAGATTATCTGTAGGTCTTTGGAAACAGTTGGATAACTCCTTTAAAAGAGTATACAACAAGAATAACTTCAACCTTGATTTATTCCGTGGAGAGATTTTTAATTTCTTCAATGGTAAAGTTGACTTTACTGGACCAGATCCATCACGTCAACTAATTGTACAAACAGGTATGGGTGGTATGAGAATGGTTAATGAGGCTATTAAATTAGAAGCTGTAGCTTCAGGTCTTACTATTC
>WLWE01001055.1_pt1 | contig 21868 bp, 16 predicted proteins | sample 6718301 | NCBI WGS metagenome assembly WLWE01 (sample SAMN12718691, study PRJNA515312) | sponge metagenome | isolation source: marine sponge | host: Mycale hentscheli | place: New Zealand: South Island, Marlborough, Capsize Point | collected 2003-05-01 | reverse complement strand
ACACTATAGTTATTGAAGGTGAGGATGGGGAAGAAGATGAGACGCATGTAATACCTAAATACCCCGATCCATACTTTAGAGGTAAAAATGGTGGTGTATATGTAACGCCACCCGAAGAAGATGCAGATCCAATACTAGTATATGAGCACGACTTGTATGTAGTGAAGCGTATGTATGATCGTGACATAGGGGACATGATTGTAGTTAAGGTTCATCTACCTACTGATGGCATAAGAGAGTTTGTAATTGAAAGTGCTTACATGTCTAAGTTAGCGGACTTAGCGTCTGTATTAGCTAAGAATGGTGTAATAACTGTAGGTAGAAAGAAAGCGGAAGCTATAGCGATGTACATAGCACACGCAACTAGAAACTTACAATATAAGAAAAGGGCAGAGATAATGAGGAAACAATTTGGCTGGGCCGACAGGGACAGCAAGTTTATTTTAGGAGATAAAGAGATAAGTGCGGATGGTGTGTATCATAGCCCACCATCAGATGTTACAAAAGAGATAGCACCACGCATACACACCGCAGGTACTTTTGAGAAATGGAAAGAGATATGGAGTATGTATGGTAGGGAAGGTATGGAACCAAAAGCGTTTGCGGCATTAAGTGCGTTTGGCTCACCTTTACTTAGGTTTACTGGACAAAGTGGGGCGTTAATAAACTTGGTGCATTCTGATTCAGGTACTGGTAAGTCTACTGTTTTGTTTATGATTAATAGTGTTTACGGGCACCCTAAAGATTTATGTGGTACTCCAAAAGATACAGCTAACTCACTATATAAAAAGCTAGGGATCTATAATCACTTGTGTTTTACGCAAGATGAGATTACTAACTTACCTGCAAAACTGTTTTCAGACTTTGCATACGGTGTATCTCAAGGTAAGGGTAAAGATCGTTTGACCGCAACTTCACAGTTAATGGAGAACAGCACTAGATGGCAATTAATTGGCGTAACGTCATCCAATGCTTCTTTCTATGACAAGCTGTCTATGTTAAAAGACGGAGCTAACGGCGAGTTAATGCGAGTGCTAGAATATTTAGTCGCACCAGATACAATCATAGGAGTTAAAGAAGGTAGACAAGCATTTGATAAAGATCTAATGGCTAACTATGGGCATGCAGCTGAGCCTTACTTTAACTACGTTGTTAGTAATTTTGAGGAAGTAAAAAATACGGTGCAGGCTGTGCAAGACAAGATGGACAAAGAATTACAATTAAGTCAGAAAGAACGGTTTTGGTCGGCGGTAATATCCGCAAACATCGCTGGAGGTATGATAGCCAGTAGAGCAGGTTTGATTGATTGGGATATGAAGCGCATCTACCAATGGGCTTGTAGCATGATGCAGGACTTACGTATGGATGTAAAACCACCAGCTGCTAGTGGAATGGCTGTAGTTGGAGACTACTTAAATACATACATTAACAACACATTGGTAGTAGACGATGGAGTAGATCAGCGTAGTAAAATGAAAGCATTACCAAAGATGGAACCTCGTGGGGAATTACTCATACGTATGGAACCAGATACAAATCAAGTGTTCGTTACGCTTAAACACTTTAAAAAGCACTGCGTAGAGCATCAAATAAACTACAAGGACACGCTTAAGTTGTTAGCAAAAGAGGGGGCTTACGTCCGTACACTGAATAAACGTTTGTCAAAAGGCATGAAGATAACTACTCCTGGGGTAAAGTGTTTACAGTTTGACATGGGGAACAGCGACGTAGCTAAAGATATTATGAACACGGAAGATGATAGTAGAGAAAGTACATTATGAAATTAACTGGGCTAAATTTAAACGGGGGACATCATTTTTTATACCCTGTTTAAACCCAGTGCAAGCCAAACGCACCATACTTGAAGTCACTAAGCGCTTGAAATATAAGGTTTTATTTAAAGTTGTTATTGAGGATGGGGTGAGGGGTTTACGTGTTTGGAAATTATGAGTAGAATAGGTTTTGTTACACGTCCCCCGTGTGACTTTGTGGGCAGGAATTCGCTCCTTCTGACTCGCTAAACCTTGTGTTGAGACCCCCTAGTTAACGCTAGGGGGTTTTCTTTTAGTCTTTAAATACTTTTGCGCGAGTAGGTTGTAAATAAGGAACAACGGACATATAAAACTCTTGTCTAAGCATCAAACCATCAGGTGCTTTAAATCGTGCTTCTTCTGTTTTAATTATTGAGTTTCTTAGAGTATCTCCAGTTATTGCTTGCATCCCATTTGCGTTGTTAAATATACTTATATCGTCAATAATACTTTTTAAATTGTTATCATTTTTAAGGCTAGGCTTCTCACGGTTGTCTTTAACAACACGTTTAAATTTACTTATAAGCTTTTGCCTTTCGTCTACAACTTTATATTGCTCTTCAGTTATTAAACTGTTTCTTTCTTTTATTTCTGCTAGCTCAGTACTAGAGAAACCAAGCCCTGAAGCAACAAGTTTTGAGGTGGTAAACCAAGCTTTTTCTCTTATTTCCGCACCTTTAGGGGTTACTTCCCCTTCTTCTATATATCTATAAGTTTTAAACAACCCCCTAATTGCCGCTGGAGATAGTTTTTCAAATCCTTTTTCCCATCGTCCTTCTTGAAAATCTGCTACTGATTTTGTTAAATTAGTTAGTAAAGAACCAAATGGCCCTAATGTCATAGCCATTGCCATGTCCATCTGCCCTTCTGTTGTAAGTGGGTTGGCGGTGTCTCTAAAAAATAAATTATCTAAACTTACTGAAGCCCCAATATTAAAATCTGTAAGCGCTGATATTGGCCCCAACTCTATGGCTCTTTGTAACATTACGCCTTGTTCTTTTGACAGTCCTAAAGCCGCTGCTACACTGCTGTCTGGCCCAAACTCGGTAGGTAAAAATTCTTCTCTATACCATAAATCTAAATTTCTACGAGTTAAAGGGTTGCTTGGGTCGTCTTCTTCTAATTCTTCTCCACCTAACATATCTCTTATAGCTTCTGCCGTTCCCATTACAATACTATACATAGGCAACCCAGTTGTACCTGCGAACGTAAACGCCATACCTAGAGTTCCAAATAGTTTAGTAGCAGCAGCTTTTCTATCCCCTGGATTCATAGGAGCCATAATATTAGCGGCGTTTCTAACTAGGTACGCAACCATATTAATAGGAAAAGTCATGAACTGCATTGGTAGTTTCATACCGCGTAGTTGCTGTAATCTTGATTTGTTGTAATTCCCATAATCAAACAAAGTCTCATACGTAGTATCAACAGCTTGAAATGCAGCAACATCTATTGCTTTTTCTAAAGGGACTCCACTATCCAAACGTTTTTTAAGCTCTAACTCAAACGAACTTAAAAATGTCATCTCACGAGTTACTCTTTCCGCGTTATGAAATAAAGTACCCATCATCTTAACGCCATCTTTTAGTCTTTGTTTAGTATTGTTTGAGTACTCAGAAGAAGATATTCTTTCTCTATCGCTAACCTCAGAAACAAACGTAGCGTTAAACACATCACGTTCTTTTGCTATTTCTACAGCGCGTCTAAAAGCAGGAATTAACTCTGGGGATATATTATTTTCTATCCAATCTCCCTCAATAAATTGAAACATTTTTAATTCTTTATCACCAGTAAACTGATCAGTAACAGTAGTGCCGATACCCATTGTGCTAAGTGCAGCGTATTTACTAATCACCGCTGTCGTTCTAACCAAACCATGCCTAGCTATAAGTACAGGTATACCTATAAGAGGAAATTGAGTTAATTGTACGAAAGCAGATTTTGGAGCTGTTAAAAAATAAAAGAAAGACGCTTGGTTTCCATACCTAATAAGAGTGTCTACTTTCCCTGCAAGTCCTTGTGGGTCTGTAAAGATAGGTTGTATTTGGCCTAACGATCTTTCTGCAATTTCTTTGACGTATGCTTCTGCCGCAGTTTTTTTAGTGAACGGCATTCCTTCTAATTCCGCGTACGCAGCTCCTACACTTAACCGCAAATCGTTATTGTATTCAAGCCTAGAAAGTTGATTAGCAGCAGTGTGATTCGTACTAACAAAATTTCTTAGTGCATCTGAGCTAAATCCACCTCTTCCCGTTCTGTGAGAGTAACGTTTTTTCAAACTCTTATCCGGTAAAGTCATTAAATACATTTGGTACACTTGATCTTTAAGTTGACTAATGCTTTGATCTGACATAGATTTTCTACCTGTGACAGGATCTACGGTTGCATTTTTATCGATGCTTTCAAAAACAGTTTTTAGAAGCGCAACGTTTTCTAAATCATCTGCTCTAGCAGATTCTATAGTGTCACCTTGTTTCATAAATTCTGATCTTATTTCTTCTACAGTGCGAGTATCGCCATTAGCTATAAGTTCTTTTGCTCTGTTAATTGCAAAAGTGTTTCTTTCGCTTGCGCTTTCAAACATGTAAAATTCACTGTCTTTGCCTTTTCCAACACGTAACCAATTTTGCCCGTAACGCATTAAAGGGAAGTAAACGTCTAACGCTCCCACTTCTAAAAAGTTTTTTTCTATTTCGGCTAATACTTTAGCTTTTGGTGAGTTTGGATCTTCTAATTCTCCTGGCACAAAACTAGATTTTTTTATGTTTTTTACTAATAGCTCATAATGGTTTTCAAAGTTTTTACGATACCTATCCTTAGCCATTTTATAGATACTATGCGCTTCTGTTGGAAGGCTGTTCCATCCTTTTATTGCGTAAGTTTGCTCATTAGCTAAAGTTACTTCTCCACCTTTATATAAAGCTTTAATTAAATTTTCACGTTTTGTTACAAGCCCACGCCTAGCTCCTATTTGTTGCGCACTCATGGAAGGATCTTTTAAAGCGTCGTCTCTATCTTGTTTGAGTTCTTTTAAAGTTTCATCATTAGCTAACGCTGCGCTGAGGTTAGCATGTTTTGATGGATCAAATCCTTCGAGCGATGCAAAATGCATTAAATCAGCTAAAGCATTAGCATTTTCTTGATCGGCTCTAAAAAATTTAGCCCATCTATCAGATTCTTTAGCTAGAACTCTCATACGACCCATACGACTAGCCGCTATTTTATTCACAAGTGTAGCCATCCTACGTAAACTTTTTAATTGATGGAATCTTTCTCCCATATCAATCACAGCATTAGTAGGCATTGTGAACAAAATTTTTCTTAACGTGCTAGTTCTTAACGCTTCTCCAGTCCCCGCCCAACCAGAAGCTATTTTTTCTGACCTACTTAAATTAAACATAGCCCCAGCGTCATCAGCTTGTCTTGATCTGGCTACTTTGTTAGCTGCTTTATTGTTTAATGCTTCAGCGCGTTTAGCTTGCGCAATTACATCTGCGGTTGGTTTATCAAAGAAAGCTGATTCACTTTGTATTTCTAGCAACCTATCGGTTACGGTCACTAATTGCCCAAAAGAAGATTCAAATCCTCCAAGTTTACCAAACGAAAGTTTTATTATGTTACTTACAGACTTTAAAAATTCACTAAAAGAATTAAACTCTAATTGTTTGGAACCAGGTTTAAATGCTCCAGGAACAGTAGATAAAAATTCTTGCATTTCAGGTTGTGTTAAACCGTAACTTAAAAACTCTTTTATATCAGTAAAAGCGTCAAGGTCATATAAAACATCAAGCTCAGCGGAAGTTTTTCCTGCGGTTCTTTTTAGCGCGTACTGTTTATAAGCGTCGTACATTAAAGTTTTTAAATCTTCTATCGCGGCACGAGTTGAAATATCAACAGAATCTGGCTCTGCTAAATATTTATCTACTTGTCGTGCGGTAGCTGCGTGTACTGCTTCATGCAAAAACACAGTATTATTTATGCCACCTTTTCGATTTAAATATATTATACGTTCTCCATTTGTAGTTTCTGTGTACATACCAAGAGAATCGCTAAACTGAAGTCGGGCTATTTCGTTATTAATTTGAGCTTCGTTGTCTATAACAACAACTTGTACGTTTGTTAAAAAAGGTTTTAAACGTTTAGCTAAAGCACGCTCAAACATAGAACCTTCTTTGTCATTAATAATTGCATCTAACGCTCTAACAGAGGCTCCGTAACGAATGTAATCTGAGTTAGCTTGATTGTTTGTTTGCGTGCTTAAAGATTGTTTTTGTTTCGCATCGTTTGTTTTTGTTTCTTTTATACGACGCTTAGCTCTACCTTTAGCAACTTGTTTTTCGTTGCTAGTAACAGAAGGATGGTCTATTGCTGCCTGCGCTAATTGTTTAGCTTTTACTTTTGGGCCTAAATCTGTATTAGCTAAAATTTCATACGCGGTAGCCAATTGATTTATTCTATTTTGTATTATGTCTTCTGCCGCTTCTCTAGCAGTTTCCATATTAATATAGTTAGATAAAAAGTTTTCAGTATCTATTTCTTTAGATACTACGTCGAATGCTTTTTTAGCTGTTCGCGTAGCGTTCCTATTAATTTCAGCTCTTTTTCGTCGATAATCTTCTTTTTCTTGTTTTTCTTCTGGTGTAAGTTGTTCTTTTGGCTTTGTTTCAGTTTCAACAGTTTGTTTACCTGTAGGTTGCAATCCATTTGTTTTTTTCTTTTTTGGCAGTTTTACTTTTGGTATGGTTACTTCTTGATCTGCAATTTTATTTCTCGCATCCTTAAGTGGATCTGGTGTTTGCGAAATTTTAGCAGGAGTAACTTCAGTAGGAGCAGCGTCAGTAGGATCAACGTCAGTAGGATCAACGTCAGCAGGTTGTATTTCTGCAGTTTTTAAAACTTCTGCCGGATCTCTATTTTCAGTAACTTCTGTTTCTGCTCTAGCTAATGCGTCTCCAACAGGTATTGAAACACCAGCTAAGTCACCCTCATCTATTATTTTTTTACTAACTTCAACAATTTCTTCAGCTACAGACTCTTTATACGTTTCTCTAATAGCTTCAATATTTATAGTTGGTACGGCTGGTATTTTTGCTTTAGCTTCAGTAACTTGTTCAGGTGTAAAAACAGCTGCGCCTGTAGAATCAACTCCTAAAACATCGGGTTCTGAAACGTTTTGACTCGTAGCACCTTCTTCTTCCTCTATAGGCACTTCCTCTCCTATTAACTTTGGATCTGTTGGTGTTTGAGGGATCTGAGTAAATACTGGGGTCGTTGCGTTCTTATTCTGCTCTTCTAAATTGTCAATCGCTTGCTGTACTGGATTTGGCGCATCGCCAATCGCTCCGCTTTGTTCTTCTTCAGTAGGTCGGGATGGGATTTGTGATGCGTCTATAGGTTGAGTAGTAGCCCCCAATTGTGCAGCGCGAATTGTAGCTTCCGCCTCAGTGTAAACCCTTCCTGTGACTGGGTTAATTTCTGACATCAATTCGTCTATTTTTTGCTCAAACTCAACTTTTTGTTTTGGCGTTAAAGGCGAATTTTCTATTTCAGATTTTATATGGTCAGCTGCTATACGTTGAGATTGCGCATCTAATTGTTTATTTGCTATTTCTGTAAACTGCGCTACTGTCGTACCTCCAAGTCCCCCAAACGCTTCCGCTGAAGAAGCATTTAAAATCCTGCTTATTACTTTATTAGTAGTTAAATCTTGTACTTCACCTAAGTAATCTTGACCTATTATTTGAACAGCTTCTTGTGCGCCTCCTGTCAAACCTTCTCCATAAAAATCTACAGTTGCTTTTTCAAGTAAAGATTCATTTGCTTCGTTTCTAGCTTTTTTTTGCGCGGCAGTTTGAATTACATCAGAGCCTTCTCTTTGTAAAAATTGACGTAAAGCTCTTTGAGTTGGCCCTACCATATCCAAAAAGCCCGAAACAAGGGCTTGAAGCAGAGTTACATCCCCAGTTTCTTGTAGGTATAACGCTATAGCTTCGGCTTGTTTTTCAGGGTCTTGTATATTTTTTGTAAACTCTATAACGTAATCTAGACGGTTGCTTAGTGATTCATCGTAAGCTAGTGCCGTGCTGTAAGTAAAAGCGGCCCCAGCACCTCCAAAACGAGCAAGAAGTATTTGAGGAATAAGGTGTACAGCCCCCGCTGCTACGTGATAACTTAAATATTCTTCAAATTTATCTAACGAATCTACTTCTCCTAGAGACTCTATATTAGGTGCATACTTTCGCATCGCCAAGTCATGTTGCGCCATAAGAGGCAATCTTTCTTGCATGCTTTGCTCAGCCTCTTGTATAAACCTAGCGGCTTTCTCTTTCATTTCTGCTCGTTTTTCAGGAGTACTTCTAGCGTAAAGCTTTATATCTTCTGGGAGCATGTCACCCCCAAAAAAGTCAGTACTTTTATCTTTAGCTTCTTGCCTGATGGTTTCTACATCTACCCCAGTATCAAATTTTTCAAACGCGTCTAAGTTATTTTTATTTCTATTAAGTTGGCCTGCATCAAACCCAAACTTAAATCGGTCAGGCGCACCAAAAATAAGATCTACCGCAGCGCCTTTAGCTCCTGTTATAAACTCTGCTATTCCCCCTTTGTCTTCGTATGGTGCTTGTAAATTTAAAGGGCCAATGGCAGTTTCTAACCCTAAAAATTGACGCGCTTCTAATTCCTCTGGGCTGTAATTTTCAAGTGGTGCAGTTTGTTCATCAGAAGAAGGTATGCCTAAAAATTGACGTACGTTTTCCTCTTCGTTGGTAAGTTCACTTGTTGTTTGAGGGTTAGAAGAAGATACCCCTAAGAATTGACGTATGTTTTCTTCTTCAGCGCGTAATGCTTCTTCTTCGGTCATTTATGCTCCAAACGAATCCATATCAGCTAAACCTAAATACCTGTCAAAATCTTTTCTAGTCTTTATACCATCTATTCCAAGTTGTTTAGCTTTGTCCGGTTGCGTTTCGTTCAAGTCTTGTATGCGTTTAAACAAAGCGTTTGAATATTGTGTTACTTTCCCAGGGTCTGTGCCTCTGTTATGTATACTGTTTATATGCGAACGAGTTGCATCTAACCGAGTTTGTATTATTTCAACAGGTTGATCAAAGTCAAAACCAGTTCCAGTTCCAGTTCTAGTTTCAGTTTCAGTTTCAGTTCCAGATTTAATAAATTCGTCAGCCGGTATACCATATTGCTCTCTTAAACTTTTACCCAGCGTTGAATCAGGACTAGTCTGTTTAATTTGTCGTATAAGCATGCGTTCCAGTGTTTCTGATGCTGCTTGAGGGTTGGTTTGCATCAAAGTTAAACCCATGTCAGTATCCTTAAGAAGCTTATAATTTTGATCCATGTTCGATGATATCCAAGACTGTGTTACGCGTTGTCTCTGTAGATCAAGTGTAGCGTCTCGATTAGTACCCGCTTTTCTTGCATTTATATATGCATCGACAGTCATTTGGGCATTTGCGATTTGTGCTTCTGTAAATAGGGATTTACCTGTAACAGAATCTTTTAGATCCTTACTATTGACAATTTTATATGCCTTCATATAACGTTCTAAGTCAGTAGGGTCTTGTAGTTTTAAGTTTGCTACATCAAATTGTAATCTTCTATTTAGATCAGCATTTTTTTGCGTCATATTAGCTTTAATGTCGGAGTCACGCCTAGTAAATGCAGCGTTTACCATTGCTCTTTCTTCGGAACGCATACCTTCCTCAAGTGACGAAAGAGCCTTCAAAGCATTGAATTGTTTACTGTCAGCTTTTTCAACGGCATCTGCATACACTGGTAAACCCGCTCCTGCAGCGCTACTAAAGGCCGAAAGAACTTGACTAAGCACACCTCCTTTTACACCTCTTTTCTCGGCGTTTTGGACGGCTGCAGCACCTCCTGCAATAAAGGCCATAGCTTTGTTTCTTTGGAGATCCGAAGCAATTTTTCCTTTTTCCCCTGTCAACCCTTCAATATATTTTTCAAAAGCTACAGTATTTTCGCCTTTCTTTGGCATAAGATCTTTTTGCTCTTTTAGGTAGTCGCCAATCTCACGCACATTAGTATTACCTACTTGATATTTATCTACTGCACTAAACGCATTTTGTTGCTCTTTTGTAAAGTCTTGTTTTGCAGGTTGTGCCTTATCTTGTTGTTCAGCTTGTTGTTCAGCTTGTTGTGCTTCAACTTCTGGAGCCGTATTAAATTGCCTGTTAAAACCTGCTATGTCTGGATTTCCGTAAGGTGCTGCGCCTCTTGCGCCCATTTCATTTGTAACGTCACTTGGTATGAAGTTAAAGTTTCCTTGTTCAGCAAGTTCTCGCCCAGCTGTTTGATTTGCAAGTACGCCAGCATTACTAGTATCAAACGCGTCTGTAATTTCAGGCTCAACTTTAGGTGTTTGCCCAAATATAGTACCTAGGTTTTTACCCATAGCTAACCCAGTTTCCAAACTTGTTGGTTGCGCAGTTTCAAACTTAGGATCTCTTTGTGTAGTAGCGTCTTGAGCTGCTTGTGCAGCTTCGTTTAACCTTCTTTCTTTGATAATAGGGTAAGCCGCTTCTTCGGTGGAAGTTAATATTCCTTGGCTTTTCGGCATACCAGCGTCTTGTGCTACGACTTCTGGAGCCATATTAAACTGATTGTTAAAACCCTTTATGCTTGGGTCTCCGTAAGGCATAAACCCACTAGGCTCTACAGTTTTAGCTTGCGCGGTTGACTCTGGAAATGAAACTAGACTATTAATATTAAACGGAGAAAGAGCATTTAAGCCAGAGGCATTAGTATTTCCAATATTTGGCGCATCATTAACAACAGTAGGTTTAAATTGATCACGTACGTCTACTACCTCATCTGATATTATTTTCGGCCGATTAACGTCTACCGTTGGCGGCGACGAAACATTGCCTACAATACCCCCAAATATGTCATTAAAACCCCCTCTAGTATTATTAGACGGGGTGTACGTTTGAAAACTACGAGGGAGACTAAGAAGACTAGGAGCACTAAATGTTTCTGGTGGTGGTGCTTCAAACGCCACGTCACCTACAATACCTCCAGGAACAACGTTGTTAGGAGTGACCGTTTGATTTGTAACTACAGGTGGTCTTTCTGTTGTTGGTTCAGCAAGTTTTAGAAGGGCTTCTTGATTTGCAATTACGTCAGGATTACCAGTATCAAACGCGTCTGTAATTTTAGGCTCAACTTTAGGTGTTTGGGTAGAAATATCCGTTTGAGTTGCAACTGCAGGTGATATTTCTGCTTCTTTCGCTATTTGAGCTATTTCTACACCTTCTTGCCCTCTTCCTTCTTGAGTTGCTTCAGCGTGAGAAATAATTGTATCGGTAGGTATATTAAATTCTTGTCTTAACGCTTTAGTTAACTTTGCTACGGCTTTTCTTGCTTCTGGAGTAACCGTGCTATCACTACCGTCTTCGTTTCCTAAATAAGTTACCCCCAAAGTATTTTTGTTTCCTACTGAAAAATTTTCTCCAAATTGTTCTTTAAATATTTTTTTAGTTGCTTCGTCTGGATTTCCAAAATGGTTAGTTCTTTTGTCTAACGGAGCAGTTTGATAAATATTTCCTTTATTGTCTACTGCAAAATGATACCCATAGAACCCAGGATCTTTCCTACCTGCGTCATACTCACCATAATAATTTAATCTAGCCTCTATACTTTTTCCAGGGATAATATCATCGTGAAAAATAATTCCTGCGAATGGTTCCGCGTTTTTACTTGCTATCTCTCCGTAAACAACATCCTCGCCGTAGTTTTCAAAATAAGGAATTACATCTACACCTTCGAGTACACCACCCGTAGCAAATGCAAGTAACCCACCACTAGCGGCTCTAGGTATCATTCCTGGCCCCATAGGAAGTTGATTCATACCAGCCACACTAGGACGAGGAGCCATTTGTCTTTGCATAGCTTGCATCTGAGTAGCTTGTGGTGTTGCACCCATACCTTGTGGCATACCCATGTTGACACCTGTTGGCATTTTAGGCGCGGGAGCAGGAACAGGAGCACCACCTAACCCTTGTTGCGCCAACTGCATTTGTGGCATACCTTGTGGCGCAGGTTGAGGGTTAAGTGTGTCTTCCGCTACACTAGTTATTTTTTGATTTCCTTCAGCTGTAACTTTTTTGCGTGCGTTTTCAATTGCTATTTTTGCTAATACTGCAGACATAAGGTCTACAGTACCTCTTTGTACAGCATCGGCTATTTTTTTTGGGTCAAAATCATACGCAACAGCAATTTTATCTGGGTCTGTTTCTAAGGCAAACTTTTTTGTTGTATCTCCATCCAACATTAGTTATTACCTCCCATCAAGTTATACATACCAAGACCCGCTATACCAGCACCAGTTAGCTGCCCCGCAAGAGAAGGTGGTTGTGCATATGTCGTAGCTGTTGAACCAAGCCCTACTGGGATACCTCGCATTAAATTACTAAAGTATCCTAGTTGCTCCATTGGGTAGTCACGTTGTGCTAAGAAGTCAGCGTAAGACTGATCGAGTAATTGTTGCTGCAGCCCACGTTGTTCTTGTCCGGCTGCTGCTTGCGCTTGTATTCTCTGTAGCTGATTAGCTTGTGCAGCCTGACCGATATCACCAATTTGTGCACCTGCTTGTGTGGCTTGTTGTGCGCCTTGTAAACCTACTTGCTGCCCTTGTATTCCTGTAGATAACCCTCGTAATCCTAACTCTGCACCAAACTGTTGCGCTTGCTGTGCTTGTTGAAATGCGTTTTGTTGTCCTTCTGCTTGTATAGCTCCAAGTTGTTGTTGTAGATTACGTTCTCTTTCTGTTTGAGCTAGTAACTGTCTTGCGCCTCCATAAGTACCCTGCCTAGCTGCACCTAAGTTACCTGTTAAATTAGCTATTTGTGCGTCTCTTACGGCTTCTTGTTTTTGTACATCCATTACGTTTTGTATGTAAGGAGACATAAACGCCTGTTGTGCCGCAGGTGAAGTAGCTACATTCTGATAATTTTGACCTGCACCGCCAGCTAGTGCGCCTAATCCAGCACCTGTTTGCCCAAACCCAGTAGCTTGCTGTGCCCCAGCTCTAGTCATTCCCGTTGCTTCTTGGAACTCAGGGCGCTGCTGCATACCTATAGTTTCCTGTTGCGCTGCCCGTTGTGGCTCAGTAAATCCCGCAACCCGTGGGTCTTGATACTCTTGATAAGGTCTATAAGACTCAGCCTGTGCCCGTTGCATAATATCCGTAAGATACGGCTCAGCATATGCGGGTAAATTACTCTGATTTATGTTTTGGCTTTCTGGTGCTGGTGGTGGTGATCCTTTACCCATTTATATCTCCTAAACCTGTTTTAGCTACAGGTAACTCGTATGTGTTCCATAACGGTTTGTGTCCGTCAGATTTAAAAATTTTAGCCCAACCTGGCCTGCCAACGGACTCAATCCCGTCGCATTTAGTATCAAAAGCCCATTTTTGCAGCAGTTCTAGCATGGGCTTCTTCCATTTTTCTAACTCTACGCCTCCAGTAAAAACCATATCTAAGTACTTTTTACGTGGGTATTGCCTAATCATTGTAACCACTGCACCTTTAATACTTTCTTCATCAAATGCAATCCAAAGCGTGTGGTCATAATCTGTAATACAATCTAATATATCGTCAACTTCATACCGCCCATACGTATAGTCAGCGGCTTTCTTTAAGTGCGGTGTTACCGCATCCCATATGTCCGTTACATGCTTTGTAGGAACCATTGAGACTTTCATCATGCTGTCTGTGGTACTAATCCTTTTAATAATTTATCGGCACCGTTTGGTTTGCCCTTTGCTACCCTACGTGTTTTAGCCATTATCGTATCTACTAAAGCAGTAAACTTATCAGCCCCTGCATCAGAAGAGCCGTTACCTACAGCTGAAACAACCTCGGCGGGAATAATGTACTCACCTTCTGAAAGCAATACTGGCTGCTCTCCGTCTACTGTAGCAGGTATACTATCACTTACTCCGTCACCTGGCCCATCTAAATACCTTCCCCCAACCGCCATTTTTTTAGCGCTCATCAAACCACCATGTGCTGCGGTACGTACAGCAGGAAATGGGTTTACAGGATTAAAATACCTAAACTCTCTACCTTCTCCACTTAATATATCTTCTTTACCTCTAAACCTTACATTTCTTTCTGCGGGTAAATATGGCCCTGCGTAATCAGATGTTTTTTCAGCAATAGGTGTATATTCTGGTGGATCAAAAGCACCTAAACCTCCGGCTATACTACCTGCTGTTGCTGCTCCTTTCATAAGCGCTGCTTTACCCCCACCCATGTCAGTTACAAGTTTTGTAAAACCACCTGGTTTTATTACGTTTTTAGCTCCTTGAGTAGCAATATCAAAGTTTCCAGCAAAAGTTTCAGTTCCAGGTGCAGTATAACTACTCATATTAGTTGGTATACTGGACATACCACTACCACTACCACTACCACCAATCGTAGATGTTCTATTCATCCCAATCGGAATACCTTGTTGCGGTGGTGGTGGTGTTTGTATGTTTGTATAACCAGCGTTATTAACATTTGCAAATTTTGCACCTTGTGGGCCAGTGTTTGCTGCGGTTTTTATTACTTCACCTTTATTAGCAGTCGCTGCTTGCTGCCCACCCATAAGCCCACTAGCCATTCCAGCGCCGCCGTAAGCACCAAGTCCAGCTGAAAGCCCTCGACCTAAATCACCAGTTCTAGCGTACTCAAGCCCACCTACACCAAGGCCAACCATCCACGGAGCAACTGCGGCGTTAACCCCTGGAATCATCATAATCCCTGCACCTACCAGCGTAGGTAGTACCGCTTTAAACGTATCACTAAGAGAACCAGCTTCTGGTAGTCCTGTTTCTGGGTTGATTGTAAGAGATCCGCCCTTTGACATAGCTAATGCCTGTAACCCCTCTACTTCGCTGGGGGTCATGTGAACGAGCATCTTATCTTCGCCGCGTCCTCTTGATGCTAGGTTTTGTGCTACTGCTGGAGTATTCATAACCTTATTATCCCTAAAAATTAAGTGCTTGCCTAGCTTAGGCAACAAATCCTTCTGTATTCGATATAAAATTAATAGTTAAAGCCGCAGAGGGTACTGCTGGGTGAGGCGTAGCTGCCGCTTCTGGAGCCAATGTTAGCGTAGTAACGTCTACCGAATACATAAGTTCTATATATTCATTGGCGGTTAACGATATGTTGTAATTCCAATGCAAAGCGTTTCGTTGACTGTTATTGTGTGTTGAGTAAGCATGAGCAGAATTAGCTACGTTAGTGCCATTCTTAGCTATCCAAACGTGCATCTCTTGAGCGCTAGCACTACTACTTAGTTTTTGCCCTGTAAATGATATATTGTAAATACCTGGCTTCTCTACAGTAAATGTCGTACCACCTGTACCACTTACCACTATACCGTTTTGATTAATTGTATTACCAAATTTAACTTTGTATGCTGTGTTTATACTAGCTGCTGTTTGAGTCGTAGTGTCATAATAAGACGCTGTGGGTAGATTTAATTGAGCAGCTCCTAAGCTAGTGCTAAGTGAGTTTAAGTCAGCGTCCAAGCGGTTAAAATACAAACGAAGAACATCCCCAAATGTATTCTGAAACCTTGGATCATACAAGGTTGTAGCTTGTGGTAATGCTGGTGCCCTTGTATTAAAAAATGGCATTAACGTCTACCGTCTGGTCTAACATCAATTCGTGGGCTACCTAGCTGCCACTTCACACCCAACCCATCAGAACTAATTCTAAGCGCCATCTGCCGAGCACGGGCACGGAGAAATATTTGATCTGTGTAGACCCCAACGGAAGTCTCAACCACATTAGCGCTGTCTGACACATCTGATTGGAACGTAGACCCAGGAAAGTTTCTAGGTCTTACTTGGAAGTTAACTTCTGGTTCCGCTGCTTCTGACTCGGTGAAGTTTAGATCTGGAATAATACGCCTGCTAAGCATAAATTGATCGCCATCAGAAAGATCAAAGTCAGAAGACTGAATATACGACTCCATTGCCACTCCATCTGAATCTACTCCATACTCTTGAAAGAAAATATTACCGTCAGCAACGTTCTGCCCTGTTGTCACTGCTTGTGGAAAGTCTCTCAGTGGGCTATCTAACCACGCTGTGCGTTCCATCGTACCATAGTACCAAATCTCTTCTAAGTGGTTGTACACTACATAACGGTCATTCCAGTTAGAAGAGCCACTAGGATAGAACCACCAGATCTCGTTATACCCTTCGTTAGTGCCACACACAATCTGATCTGACTGATTATAGTTTATATCTGTAAATACATACTCTCGAACACTACAAGGCAACGTCTGGATCGCACCTGTGTAGGCATAGAACTTGTCATGCCCCATCCAGTACACTTGGTTGTTAACCGCTACACAGCCACGAGGTGACAGCATGGATATATTGTCTGCTAACTCTTGCAAGCCAAACACATCAGTAGTGCCTAAGAACTGCAATGAATACAGCTGACCTTCAGTCCAGACCAGTATCTCCTGTCGAGTAGCCAGTGCCCGTACGATCCGCGACCCTCGTGAAACCCTTATAAATCCAGCACTATTAGTAACTGCCGGAGTAAAGTTCTTTGGCTCATCTTGATTAGACCAACGTATAAGTAGTAAATCAGGATCTCCTCCACCAAATGGAGTACAGCCAAAAGCCAGTAAGTGTTTATCGTTCTGAGAAACCAACGTCTGCATAGCTAGCAAAGGCACATCAGTAGCACCGCTAAGAGAAGACAAAAGAACTGCGCGAGTACCTAGCGACACACCTGCATCAGCGTTAGTGCCTCGTTCCCAATAATAAATAGGGCCGTTACGTATGGTAGCAACAATGTCGTTATCAAAGTTATCTAACCACCAATCACGTTGTGGTAAATCAACGGGTACTGTAGACCCAAGACCCCAAAAGCCTCTAGCGTAAGTGCCTGTACCCCAACCATAGCCTTCTACTAGTAGTTTGTTTCCAGGGCTAATTTCAAAAACAGCAGTAATTGCTGTACCCCCACCAGCGGCAACAGTAGAAGTAGCTGCGGTGTCTACGGTAATAACAAACGTATTTACATCAATGACGTCAATTAGGTGGTCTTTGTTTAAGTCATCTGCGGGTACACCACCAACAGCTGCGGAGCCAGTAATAGATACAGTATCTCCTGTGTTTCCTCCGTGTGCTGTAATAGTTACCGTTACTGTAGTAGATGTATCAGTGGTAGCAAAACAATTATCTGTAGCTGTTGTGCCGTATGTAGCTCGTGCAGGGGTAATGTTATATATAATTCCACCTACCTCAATATACAAATTTGAGTTAGTGCCTAGAACTAAAAAGTTATCAAGGAATGAAGTGACGTAGTTCATCATCTGACGACATACACCAGTAAACTCTTGGGTTGTTTGTTTAACCCAACCGCCTATCTTTTGTGGTAATCCTGAAAAGAAACGGACTTTATCTGCATCGTACCAACCACCTTCATTAGAGTAGTTAGTTACGTTGCGATTTAATCCTGGTCTAAACTGTAACTTTATAAACGCCATATTTACACCAATTCAAAGTGAGGCCCATCGATAAACGGTCTTCTATTTTGCAATCTACGCATATCAATATAGTTAGTCATAGCTTGTTCCATAGTACCTTGCCATTCGCATATATTACTTGTAGTCCAAGCACCACCCCATCGAACCGCAACACCGAGTTCAGTAGCCGCTTGTTTCATAGCGTCAGCTATGTCATCGTATAAATTTAACTCCCAAGACACTCTTGGGCCTATGTAAGCAACAAGATCAACAGCCGAGCCGTTTAAATGTTTACTTTTCATTGTTTTACTAGCGCCTCGATCAACTAGCTCTTGCTGTCTTTCTATAGTTCTAAGCCCTTCAATAACACCAAAATCTACTTTTGTGTATCCTATAGCTGTAGTAACAACTGCTACAAGCGCATCATCAACACCTTCTAAACGACTTAAACTTCTTTGCGATAACTTAAACGCCATATTTACTTGTCTTTGTTGTTGATCATATCAAAAATAATTTTTACTTTGTCTTCCAACACTTTAACTCTAATAGTTATCTCCGCACGAAAAGCTATCGCTATAGCGGCGACAGCGATAAACCCTGATATAACAGGCCAAAAATCCATAAAGCTAGTCATCTTCCTTGCCCTCGATATTTTTTAAAACTCCGTTTATCGCATTTACTGCGAGGTCTAGAATTGACCGAACTCCCTATGGATGTTTTCTTTTTTATCTTGGTTCTAATAGGTGCGTCTAGCTTAAGTCGTGCCATTATTTAGCCACATGTTTATATTTCTCAAAACTACGAAGTCCACCCAGTCCTAGCATACCCATCAACACAGTCATTAATTGACCCATGTCGAACTCAGGTAAAGCAGGGATCTCCATGCCGTAGGCAGCAACGATAAAAATAGCCAGAGGCTGAATGACAAAATGATAAGCAAAGGCAGTGCCGCACACCCAGCCCACAAAAGGTCTCCAACCACCTTTCCAGACAGAGCCACTAGCTGCTTCCGCTTTATTGACTTCAACTTGTGCGAGGGCAAGTTCCTGTGCATGCCTGTCTGCCATCGTTGAAATCTCATGTGCTAGTGCCGCTTTCTGATCTTTATCTTCAACAAACTTATCTAAAAGGCCTGTTACAGGGCCAATAAGTGCATTAAGTAGAGCCATAGTATCTCCTTATTTATCACACTTACATACATCAATACCTAGCTTTGCTAAAACCCAAATAAAGATGTTTTTAATTTTGGTGTACACCCAAATAACTACATCTTGTATTAAATCAGCTACCCAGATTAAAGCGCCTAAAGTGCTTTCAAGTACCTTTTCTAATAACCTTGATATCATATCCGACTCCTATTAGGCAAATTAACAACCGTTAAATTTTGTACCTTTGATCGCGGCTCCCGCTCCACGCATAGTCATACGCTTTACAGTGTCTCCAGCCATAGGTGCCTCTGCAGTTTTTCCATAAGGAATACGACCTTGATCTTTAATGTCGGCATACTCTACTGCTTTTGGTGGGTTAGATGGGGCAGAACCCATAAACTTTACTTTTGATTTCATGCTGGTCTCCTAAACATATTTATTTACCTCTTTCCTCTAACAATTTAACCCGAACTTTCAAGTCATGTATATGATAAAGTATTTCTTCTTTCAGTTCTTGCCTTGCAAAGGCATTTCCGGGGCTTGGAACAATGACTCCTTGAGGGCTAATCAATTGCATTTGATTGGCGCGAATCAGCTGAATGTCTGAAGTGATCTCGCCAATGCTAGAAATGACCCACCACATCGCCGCCAGTAGAACTGGAACTAAACTTGCAAGCGCTTTGGATAAGTCAAAGTTTTTCATTTCATACGATTAATCATATCAAAAAGAGTTTTTACTTTCTCTTCCAAACTTTTAACCCTTGCTGTAATTTCAGCACGAAAAGCAACCGCAATAGCAGCAACAGCTATTAAACCAGACACAATTGGCCAAATATCCATAAAGTCATTCATCGCTAAGACCTTTGTTTAAGTAACTCACGTTCCATAGCAGATTGTATTCTAGCAGCCGTTTGAGATTCTTGTGATTGAAGTCGTTGCTGGAATTGATCTTTTCGAGCCTGAAGAGCTTGAGCATCCAAGTTAAGCTTTTGAGCATCTAACTGAGCATCGTTCTGTTCAGCTTGGGCTTTAAGTTGAAGTTCAGTCTCTTTCAACTTGACCAACGGATCAGGCTGACCTGCTCCAGATAACTGACCAGACAACTGTTTAACCTGCTGCATACCCTCTGCGACAAATTGAGCAACCAGTTGTTCCATTTGAAGCATTTCTTCTTCAGGAGAAACTTCTTGGCCCGATTGCGCCCTTTGTTGCGCGTAAGTAGTCATCGCTTGTTCTTGTGCTGCAATCTTTACATGTTCCATTACATGTTTTTGTAAAGCCATAGCTACCGGAGGTAATGAGCCAACCATTGGACTAGAACCAAAAACCAAGTGCGCCATGATATGAGATTGATGATTCTGACCCTCAAAAGCTTTCAAAGGAAGCATATCCAAAGAATCAATGTTTTCCTGAGCAGGGTCTAACGGTCTCGGCTCTTCTTCAGGCACGGACTTCATTATTCGGTCCGCATCGGTCACACCTAAAGCCTCGTACATGTCACGATAAACTTCATGCATGTTGTGTAATTCCGGTGCAGCACCCGCCAATTGTAGTTTTGTTTGCGCTAGTACGATACGTTGCGCCTGACTGAATACGTTAGGGTTACTTACCGGAATCACATCTACTCTATCATCAAAATCCGAACGCATAACACTTGCTTCGGCACCAATAACAGAGTATGGATATTCTTGCGGTAAACTCTCACTCATCACACGAGACAAAATCTTAAACTCCTGTCTCATGCCGTAATGCAAACGTTTATGCACTGCGCTCATCACACGAGAGCCTTGCTCCATCATCGCAATCGTAGTGCCTACCGCCGCACTTTGATTACCATCACCCACTTTTAAATCAGTAATCGTTGCAAACCTCTGACCCGCCTGAACTACAAAACCTAACAGTTGAAACAATGTCTGGTCAGGACCCTTAAAAGGTAAGGGCATAAGGGAGTCACGGATGGCACCGCCGGGAGCGTCCACATCTCTAAATTCACCGGGCTGGAGTGGATCATCATCGTCTCGAATACGAAGTCCTCTGGCTTTAAAACCAGCAGGCAGGTTGGACAAAGTACCCGCATCGATCAATTGCCTCAACGCAGCAGTAGCCGTCCGTGACAAACCGCCAATGGTGTGAATAAGTCCTAGACCGTAAAAACCAAAACCAGGTAAAAACTTAAAGTGAGTAAAGTATTGAATCTTTTTCTTTAACTCATCGTCTTCCCGATAATTACGTCTAATAGATAAAACTTCACCATTGTCTTCTGAAATCGTTACGATGTAAGGAACCTTAATTCCAGTAGGCTCACCTTCGTCATCCGTCTCTTCATAACCCTCTAAATCTAAATCAACATGACACTCCAACAAGGTGCAGTCATAATCAATCTGCGAAGGCTCTACACCTTCAATTTTATTTAATTCTTCCGTAACACCGTTCATTCCCGCCTGAGCAGGGATAACATCAATGTCCCGATAAAAACCTGCAATCTGCTTTTTTCTTAAGTCATTAAGACTCATCCTGAAAACTTGCGTAATATTAGGACACGTATCCAAGTCCGCCGTCTCATAAGGAACAACTAAATTCTCCGCAGGTACAAACTTAGATACCGCACGACCCATCGTCTCATCATAATAAGTCTTCTTGAATGTCGAACCCGCCAATGGCAAATAGAACAACATCTGGTCCATGTCCGGCGTGTAATCTTCCATCACATCCGTGATGTAGTAGTTCATAAAATTCTTAACGCGCCGCGCCTGACTAACCTTCTCTCGCGTCTCCTTGCCCATCACAACAGTACGAACAGGACCACCCGCCGGTAATAACTCATTAAACGCTTGGGCTTGAAATTGTGTCGCTGCCTCTGCCAACAAAGGATGCGTCACGGACGACGCGCCTCGGAACGGTTGCGTTCTTTCCTCGTAAGAAAAACCAAGCAGTTCTAATCCGTCCGCGTAGGCCTCTTCCCATTCCTGACGACCAGCCTTGTTCGCATCAAATTCTCCCAGTAACTCACCGGCAATGCGTTGTAATTCTCTAGTTGGAATATCCTCAGCAAGATTATCGTAAAAATCCCCGCCGCCTTCACGCTCATCCATCGGCTCAAAATCAATTGTAACGCCCCCGTCGTCGTCTTGTTCAATCTCAATTTGTCCAACGTCTTCTGCTTCAATCATCGCTTGGACCGTGTTCCGTGAGCCGGGGAGCTCTAGCTCTAGTTCGGCATCCAAATCCGCTTCGTCAAGTTGCGAAGGAACCGCATTTTCCATGAAGGTTCCAAATCCTTTGTTAGCCTCTGCCATAAACGATCCTTTAGATAGTATTTTCGCAATTATACTAGATTAGTAATATACCCTTACTCTAGCAGAAGTTTCATCATTTTCCCAACTATCCGTC
>WLWE01001053.1_pt1 | contig 21895 bp, 23 predicted proteins | sample 6718301 | NCBI WGS metagenome assembly WLWE01 (sample SAMN12718691, study PRJNA515312) | sponge metagenome | isolation source: marine sponge | host: Mycale hentscheli | place: New Zealand: South Island, Marlborough, Capsize Point | collected 2003-05-01 | reverse complement strand
AAGTCCTGCAAAGTGAACTCCATAGGTTGCATCAGTTGGTATGCGGACAGTAAAACCATAAATCTCACTACCTGACCCCATTGTCACTCTTGTTCCTGTTGCTAATGCTCCTGTAATACTTGTCACACCAAATCCACCTGTACTATTTACAGATACTCCTGCAGGGATAGTAAAAGACTCTGCATACACTCCAGGTCTTACAGTTACTGTATCCCCTGCAGCAGATGCCCCTAAAGCAGCAGTTATTGTAAGGTATTGCAAATCTTGTCGCTCAGGTAGAGCAGTGCCATCATCTCCATTAACAGAATCTACCCATAGAGTTTTCCCTGTATTAATTGTTCCTCCTCCACCACCACTTGCATCTATGGTAATATCATTGGTGCCGGGAGTGAGAGTAATATTAGTGCCTGCAATCAAACTCTTAAACTCAAGATCTACTCCGGTTTTTTGTTTAAATACTCCATCCCCTGCACCTACATTGCTGGCAGTATTAACCTCTCCTCCTCCACCACCTCCGGATGTCGGTACTGATACTGATGTGCCTCTGATAACAATATCTTTAAGGTATAATACAACATCCTGCAGATTACCTACAGGAGTGCCCCCTGAATCCTGCACATTGGCAATAGTGTCAGTACGAAATATTGTTCTGTTTTGATTGTTGAATATAGTGATAGAATCATTTTCAATCCTATATATAGCTAAGTTCCTATCTATTGCCAGTAGTGGCTGAGCAGTTTGGTCTATTACTACAGATTTACCGACTAAATATACTTTCATTGACATATTTTAACAATTTATTTTCCTGTCATTCTCAGTTCTGTCTGAGAATGTTAAATTAACGTTTACCCCTCTATCAGTTACAAAAAACTCAGTGCCTGCATTACCCTCTAATTTGACCGGAGTTAGCTCATATTTGTAGCTATGGTTATTCCCATTATAGTCAGAGATATAAAGCTCAGAACCAAATAAAATAAAGTTCCATAGCTCATCTGTGATGCACTCAGGTATCTGTAGACCTTGAAACTTATACTCTCTTTTGCTGCTCATCGTATTTTGCATGTAGCTATAATCTCTCTTAGCTATATTGTCCTGCTCAAAGCTATACTCTGCCCGGCCAAAGAATCCTCTAAGCCTCATGGATGTAGTGTAACCGCTATTTTTAAAGTCTGTATCTTTGGCTATCAGCTTGCCATCCATAACAGAATCAATCCTAACTGTTTTATCAGCTACATCTATGCTAAAGTTTTTAAGATGGTAAGTATCAGAGAACACATCTACTGCAATCCCTGCTATAGTAAGCTCTTTTTTTATCTGATAGTTTCCTGTACCTAATAAAGTCAGTACCTTTCTCCAGTCTACAATATAGTAAGATAAATCAGGCTGCACTCCTCCAAAGTCTACAAAAGTACCATAAGTAGAGGAGTTTAATGCATAGTTTGTAGCAGTATCTACATCTACCAATACAAAATCTACTGTACTGTTGGGTAATTCTCTCTTAAACCATGATCCAGTAAAATCATTTTTGTAAGGATCAGCATCTGATATGTCAGCTATTACCAGGTTCAAATAGCAGCACTTACTGAACCCTCTATCTGGAGGAGGAGCTTCAGGCAGCTGGACTCTAATTGCATAGCTCAGTGTCCTCTCTGCTGCAGGGCATATATCATCAGCTCTTGCATCCAAACATTCAGCACAATCTGCATAAACATCAAAGGTAGTAGCGAGCTCATCAGCTATAGCCTCCTCCCCTACAAACGTCCAGCATTCACAATCCCCGGGAATCTTAAAAGTGCCCGGAGCAGCAGCCAAAGGAAATCCAAAGTTTCTCTCCTCTCCTGTTTCACAGTTTCGATACTTAAAAATATCATAGGTAGGAGTGCAGGAGTTTTGAGTAGTAGGTCTTAGGTCAGGAACCGTACCTGTACAAACACATCCCCCACCTATAAAAGTCAGAGTATATGTTTCTAATGGACTCTGTCCTGCAATGTACACCACCATCCCTGAATAAGGATGAGTACCTTTCCAGCATAGTGATAATATGCTTGGATAAAGACCAGGATTGCATGAAATCAAATTAAAACAAGGCATTTTTTTCTATTTACATCCCTCTCTGCCAGTAATTTTGTAGCGAGAGGCACTAATTAACTTATTAGGATCTACTAAACATGAACATCTCAAGACTGTAGGAGACACTATCACAACATCTAACAGAGTACCTCCTGCAAGTGGTAGCAGTGGATTGCCTACCTCAGGCAAAATAATAGAGCTCAATTGTCTGTATTCGAGCATCCCGGCACCACCATCCACCTCAATGGAGTTTATCCCATATATATTTGCTAAAGATACCCAAGTACCTGAGCTCCTTGTATATTCAATCTCAATCCTTACTATCTCATCATCAAGGATAACTCCCAAAGGACCACCAGTAACAGGATCAATTCCACCTACCAATAAGGTACTATCACTTTCTCTGTAGTAGTTTACTACTGTAGTGATGTCTGGATTAGCATCATAGTCCACAAATGGCAGAGGCTTAGTGTTTATGTACCTTACTGTCTGCCCATTAAGAATAGCATCAGTATATACCACAAAACTAAAGGTATATCCTGCATTGCTTAGCCATTGGTACCAGTCATTATTGATGCCATTGTTAAGCTCAGCATTATTGTAGAAATCCTGCTCTATCTCTGCAGGAACATTGATACGTTTTATCCAATCTTCCCATCTTACTTTGTAACCGTATAGGCCTCTGACACCTTTCTCTGTTCCTGTATTTAGGGCAGGATAGTAATCCACTTTAATAAAGTTCTTATCATTCCCGGCTACTAATTTAAAACCTCTACTTGCATCAAAATTGAACTGAGTAGGATCAGGGTACTGTGTTAGGTCTACTCTAAAATTCTCAAGCTCATAGGTAAAGCCATCAGAAATCCTTTCCACTATAAAGCCATAACTCAAAGCAGTTACTACAGGAATAGTTGCACTTATGGCCTCATCAATAGTGAATAAAACACGTGATAGCAATCCATCTTCTATCCGGATGTCATTGCCACATGTAGAAGCTACACTATTTTCATCTTGAGTATGATCCAAAAAGTCTATAGTCATACCAGGATATGGACCTACTGGCTCTATAAAAGTTTTCATCTGGCTATAATCCAAGAGCAGAGATACTCTATTACTAAAGTTTGTTACCTCATTCTGATCTGCAATGCTTATCCACAAAACATAATTTCGTTCAGTCTCATCCATAGCCTCAAACATAGCAGCAAAACCCGGATTAGGTTCAAAGGTAGCCTCAAAAGTTACTTGCTCTGGTCCTGTCTGTTGCACTCTAAGCCATTGCACATCCATAGTATTAGGAGTGGCAGAGTATCCAAAAGACTTAGTAAGTGCACTTGATGGAGTATATGCATATGCATTACTGACATTAAAAGCATCTTGGAAAGTATTTATCTGGCCTCCCGTATTCATAAGCAGATTTTTATAAAAAGGATATTCATTCTGCTTATAATCATCCTCCTCAAGTGGTATCCATGCAAAACCGAACTGATACTTAGTCTGACCTGTAAGATTCACGACTCTATCTATTACTGCAGTTACCTTGATGTTATTCTGATAGTCAAGCTGAGCAACCGGAGTGCCCCCTGCAGGCTGAGATAAGTCTGTATGCTTTTGATATGTTAATGAAACTATATTAAAATCATTCTCAAGACCATTGTAATTCTCATCAAACCAGCCTGTATTCCCTAACTTGTCAGTATTGGATAGGTCATTCTTTATCTCTATGTTGGGATTGTTGTATACTGGCATCCCTATTATCTCGAAATTATCTGTAAGACTTGCAGCGTCAAAGACCTGACCCGGAGCTACTCTATCCTCAAGATTCGTGATATCTTCAAAAAACGAGCTAAGCATAAAGACCAGCTCAATCTCATATCTATGCTTTATGTTGAAAAAGGTAGGACCTAAGTAGGTACATTTTACATAAGCTATAGACATCCCTGACTGATTACCTAATGGCTCCATGTTTCGAGGCAATCCAATAGGCATAATGGATAGATCATCTGTGTCCTCTAATAAAAACTCTGTTAGTGTACCATCAATAAAACTTGTAAGATTATTAGATGAGCTCTCTGAGTTTTCAAGATGGCCATAATTAAACTTGATCCCTTGAGGCTTTTTTTCTGTGTAAACAACTACATCAACAATGTTAAAAGTACCACTATTTACAGGTACAATCTGTGACCATACACCAAAACCACCAATAGGATTACCACTTGTACCATCTACTATGTAGGCTTTGTTGTCCTCAATCCTGCCTATTCTTATCACATCTCCCGGGAAAGGTACTCTATTAAAGTTATCTACAGGAGATGATGGGTTAGTTATATCTCTGTGTATCCATTGCAGAACTATACTATCCCCCTCAGCAAAGCCATACTCATTCCAGCTCTTACCATTGGTAATAGTTAGTACATCAGGTTCATCTATAAAAAGACTGTTGGTAGTATCAAACTCAATGAGTACACCAAACTCAGCTTCTATAGTTAGCTTTTGCCACTCTCCGGTATTCCCTAATAGCCAATTAATACCAGTATCCTGGGGCCTAAACATAGAGGTATACTCCCTTTTTTTAATTTCAACGCCCATTATTTATATTTTTAGTCATTATCTTAATTTCTGCATCTACATTCTCTCCACTTTTAGCCTTAGAAACTAACTGTTTTATCCCTGCTATCTGTGCCTGCATAGCTTGTAACTGCTCAGGAGTTGCCCGGCTCATTAAGGCCTGCATAGAAAGTTCTATACTTTTCTCTGAGGCAGCAATCATGTTGTTAGCTTGCTTTACTGTAGCTTTTAGCTGGTCTATGCTTTCATGTATTTTCATAAGAATGTAATATTAAAATTGTCATCATAAAGCCTATTGACCCTATAGTTAATGGTAGCAAAGTTGTTCCAAATATCCCACTCTAAGGACTCAATCTCTGCAGGCTCTCCCTGCTCTGTCTCTACTTGGTTATTGTCAAGTAAATTTACAAAATCCTCAAAACAAAAAGGTATTTTTTGCTCCCTGTATATCCAGTATTGGTTATGCTTGCCATTAATCTGCTTAAAACTATTTATAAAGTGGTAGTTATTCCAGAGCTCCCCTGCACTTATTATGTTTCTCTGATCAAGTTGCAAGCTACTGCCTGCCATTACTACCATCTTAGGACTGCTCATAAAATGTGATGATGAGCTCAGGGCACCTATCCTATTTGTAACTTGCCCAGATAAACTCTGTGGATTACCTAACTGCCCGGTTAAAGAATCTACTACAGATACTAAAGCTCTTACTATCTCCTCAATAACTGTTAATTTATCCTTTCTTAGTGGCATAGTAATAGGTATTCCTACCTCCTGCAATCCTGTTAAGGTTGTTAACTTAGCATTATTTGTGACCTTTGGAGATAAAACCGCTTGGAATACTCTTCCATTTTGGTTATCAAGAGTATTTAAATCCTGAGAATCAAAGGACCAGTTAATATTATACGAACTTTTGAGCTCATCTGTGTTAAAAGTATTGGTATCTATCAGCTTCTCCTGGTCTATAAATGTATCCGGGATAACATAACCTGTGCTTTTGATAAAGAAATCTCTCCTCTCAAAGATAAACTTACCATCTTTTAACTGAAAGTCAGCATTAAACATCTCTTTAAAAGTCCTGATTACTCCTGCAAAGGTATTTGTAGCATCCTGCTGAGATGGTACTCCTGTTTCCCTCCATGAGGCATCTGCTCCTGTTGGTTTCTCTCCTCCTCTGTGATTCTTTGATGGTATTAATACCCACTTATTCCCTCCCTTATCTATCTCATCTAATAAAGTACTCTCTAAGGTCAGATTAAGGTACTGACAAGCCTTAGTAAATAGACTCTTTACTGTCATACCTAAGTGGAATCTTTTTGGAGGCATCAGCTGCTCTATGATACTTTCTGTGAGCTTGACCAGGGCCACCACAATCGCAGCAGTATAGGCAACTTGTGCCACTAATTTGAGCGCAGCGAGTATTATGTTTCCTATATCGTATGCAGTAACTGCCCCTGCTCCAAACCCTGCCGATACACCCACTACAGGAGTAGCAGCATCTGTAAGATCAGCAATCCTATCTGCAATAGCTTGTATTGACTCCACAAGTTCTTTTGTCATGATAAAGGTACTGATGGAAAGGATTAGCAGCTGAGCTCCATCAGGCACATAATTAATTACATAAGGTACTGATACATAGTCATTATTAGTGATAATTCCTTGATTTTCCAAGTACCTATAACTGAATCCATCAGCCACCTCATTAAGCCAGTCGGTCCCCTGCTCTCTCTTCAGAGTACATTCTACCTCACACTCATCTATAAAGTTCACTCCTGCAGAAAAGTCCAGATAACCCTCAAAGGATGTCTGTGTATCAAGTGGACCTATCTCTATTCTGTATGGCTCTCCCTCAAAAAATCCTACACCACCATTAAGACCTGAGAGTATTCTATCTCTCAATGCTTTCCCCTCATCTGCTACTAAAGTGATAGATGATATAGTGATATTTGCAGCCTCCTTTTTTCCTGCCCAGTCCATAGTGATCTTAGCCTGGTCAAAGTCTCTTGGATTAACTAATACCCCGTTTCTGTAGTGTCTAATATCAGTCATTATAAACGTTTTCTCTGTTTACTTACATTTGTCATCCTGTTACTGGTTACTCTTTTAGCAATATCCACAAAGTAATCAGTCATTTGCAGGATGTCAAAATCATTCTTAGGCATAGACTGGAAAGCTCTGCGCATTGCTCTCATCTCATCCTCAAGCCTTGCAAAGTCATTAGGCCTGCCACTCATTCCACTTTTAAAGTTGTCAGACTGCCCATTGTATAGATTTTGTTGTAGAGGAGAGTAGAAATAATCACTCATTGCCTCTCCAAAGTCTCCACCGGACTTACCAGCTAAGCCATATTTTTTGACATCATCTGCAGTCACTACGAACTCCTGACCATGCACCACCCCTGCTATCTGAGACTTACCATTATCTCCAGTATATCCTCCCTCCTCAAATCCAGCCTCTAATGCCTTTAACAAACTAAAATCTACAAGACCCCGGGCGAGAGCATTGCTATCTCCTGAGGCGGCATAACTTGACACTAAGTTCAAGAGTGCGATAAATTCTGCAGCTTGTTTTGCTTTCTTCTCTGCTCTTACTCTCTCTGCTTCTCTTTGTGCTAACTGCTCCTGCTCAAATTTCAGAGTATTGGATAGACCATCTTCTGCTCTTTTCCTCTGCTCCTCTACTGCAGCCGCTTGAGTTTTTACCAAATCCCCTGCAGCATCTGCCTGCTTCTCAAAGGTTGCAACTATTGCAGCTCCTATCTTTTCAGATGTTTTCTGTATTCCATCAAGTAGCTCCTGGGTAGCATCTTTCTTTTTTTGTATCCTATCTAACTCATCCTGTTGTCTTTTCTGTGCTGCTGCAGTATCCTTTGCCTGCTGATCTGCTATAAATTTTTCATTAGCCTTAACTGCATCTTGAGTATTTTTAGCAGCTCCCTCCAATGCTTTTTTCTGCTCTTCCTCTTGTTTGTCTCTTAGTTTTTGAGCAGCAAGTATTATCTTTGTAGCATTATCCTCTATTATTTTAAACTTTCTATCCTCTGACTCTTGCAATTGTAGCTCAGATAGTCTTTGAAACTTAGCCTCTGCCTCCAATAATTCCTGCCCAGCTTTCTCTCTAAATGCAATAACCTTTGCAGAGTTTTCCCCATAGAACTCTATTACATTTTCCTCCTGCTGCTTTAATAATGCTTTGAACTTATCAAAGTCATCCTCTCTCTGCTTCTCTATTGCTTCAAACTTTAACTGCTCTAAAGCTAATAGCCTCTCTGTCTGGTCCTCAACACTATCTGCCTCTGATTTGTTTATCTTATCTTGTATAGCTTCTATTGCTGCAATCCTTTGTGCTTCATTGTCCTTAAATACTTTTGCTGATTCAGTAGATGCTGCAGCTTTTTTCTTTTCGTTTTTTATAAAATCATCTGTATTGATTCCATTGGCCTTAATTACCTCATTAAGAGCTTTCTTTTCCTCTTCAATCTGTTTGAGTAGCTCTTTGTTGGTTTCTATCCTTAGCTTTGTTTGTGTTAGTGCAGTTTTTGCAGCAACAAAAGCAACATTAACACCACCTTTAGCACTTGCGGCCTTTAACCTTGCTCTTTCTTGAGCAGCTTCTCCTGCAGCTAATTCTTTTTGTAAGGCAGATTCTTCTCTTAAAGCATCTAATCTTCTTTTTGTGATGTCTACAAACTGCTCCTCTGATGCTAAGAGTATTATTTTCTTCTCAAAGGCTTTATTAGCCTCATTTTGAGCTTGAGTAATCTCCTCTAAAGTTGCATTCTCATCTAATAAATTAGGTAGATAGTCTTTGTACTTTTTGTTTATATCTTCTATCAGTTGCTTTCTGGCCTCTGTAGATATGTTCCCCTTTTTAAGTACCTCTACCTCTGCATTAAACTCATTCTTTAGATCCCTAACTCCCTCACTTGCTTTCTTTGTGCCTACATCTAACCCAAGTACAGAGCTTGCAAACTTTTCAAAGCCTGTAATTATCAAGGCTAATGGCTTAGCTATGACATTGATGATAACCAGTCCTATACTTTCAAGGATAGTACCCACCTTGCCAATAGACTCAGACAAAGACTTGGCAGATTCATTAGTCTCCTTGTTCTTTTCTATGAGATTACCTAATCCTTGACCTATGCTACGCAATCCAGATACCAGGTTCCTGCCTACAAATATCCCTGCAGCTACTTTACCCAATTTTCCCAAAGATGAGGTATAATTACCTACATTTCTCCTTGTATCTCCGGTCTGTTTCTCTAATTTCTTGAGCTGATTGGTAAGTTTTAGCTTTGTAGCAATAAGGGCTTTCCCTTTTTGTGTATTGTTTAGCTCCTCTTTACTTAGCTTTTTCCATGCTAAAGTAGTGAGGGATAGTCTTGCTCTTAGCTTTTCTATCTCCCCTGATTCCTTTGCAGTAAGAATAGCGACTTGTTTAAGCCTCTGTACCCTTTCCCGGTTAGCTATTTTTTCTTTTTCTCTTAGGATTAACTCCTTATTAGTAAGGTCAGATAGTTTCTTCTTAGTCTTAACTGCTTTTTTCTCCTCTGTATCAAGTTTCTTCTTAGCCTTAGCAAGTTTCTCCACCTGTGCTACTGCTGCCTTTAGAGCTTTCTCATTGTTAGGATTAACCAGGTCAAGACCATCCTTAGCATCTTTTGCAAGGTCTGCAAGCTCCTTTCTTAGCTTGTCAATGTTAGCAAAGATGTCATCAAACGTGTCATCTTCCCCGATCAGGTCACTATACTTTATTACACTATCAGCCATTATTCTGCTTTTTCTTGATGTAGTCTAAAAGACTGTAAAATCTAAAGGTAGTAATATTTTCTAAGTCCTCAGTAGTATGCTCCCGGACACTTAGCATAAACTCCTCAAAAGATAACTCTATCTCCTTTTCTGCACTGTTATCTATGTTTAAATTCCAGTATGTAGGGTTAATTAACCTTAAGAGCTCGTCAGTTGCCTGCTTATTTTCCTGCTCTGCCTCCTCCTCCTCTAATATTACGGATAACTGGCTCTTTAGTTTCTTAATTAACGCCTGATTATAGATGATATTCTGTCCATTAAACTGGAGAGGAAAGAATATTTTGAGCTCTTGTTCGACTTTTTTTTTACCGAATCAGCATTATGATCAAGTTCCTTTTTGCTCATTCCTATATTTTGCAGGACCTCTAAAGTATTCTGTAGGCCAGAGGTAGTAATATCATCTACCTCCACACCATTGATGCTCTTAACCATAGCAGCCAAAGCTAAGCCTTTAGGCTCAAGCTCTGCCTGACTATATGAGTAGGCTAACCGGGCATTGCTCAACTCCCTGACTGCTTTATCAGATTCTTTTGCCTGAATAAATCCCATAGCTCTGTCTATCCTTTTGATGACATCAGTCATAGAATTGCCTACCTCATTGGCTCTCATCATTTCTTTGTTAAATTTCATGTATCTCCTATGAGGCATCTCCTCAATAGAATCATAAAACTTAACCTCTGTCTTTTTCTTTTTGAATATTATCATTTCTTTAGAATGTTGGAAAGTGCTGCAGACATTGGACCGTATAATAGTATCAGATGGTTCTGATGATGCAGGGCTAAGATTATAGCCAGTGCAGTAGCAGTATGTGACTCCATACAGAATTCACATTCGGTTAATTTGTCTATTATTTTATATTTGAACTTGTTGTATAATCTTACTGGTATGTTTTGCTTATACATTATAAGCATAACCCACCAAAAAACCAAAAAAAATACTATAAAGTCTGTTATAAATGTCATTCTTCTAATACCATTGGTACATCAGGGAACCAGTCTGCACCTATCCATTGAATAAGATTCCTTTCCTCTTGTGTTAATGTTAGCATTATAACATCATAATATTTCTTATTTTCTGATATAACCAAGCAATATTTTGAACCATCTGGATAAGTCATCAGGTCTGCATACATTTTAGCATTATAAACCAAGTCACTATCCTCTAATGCATTGCATAATTTAATACAAACATCACTAAGCATACCATTGTCTGAGCTCACTAATCCTATCATGTTATTGCGTATTTATTTTTCAAATAGTTCTCTACAGTTATAATATCAGCATCAGATATAAGTTCCTCATAAATTATTATTTCATATATTTCCCCCTCTAACGTTCTGCCACTGTTAAACCATTGCCCAATAGAATGATATGTATTCTCTCCTAAACCTTGCGCCCCTATTCCAGAATCTACTATGTTTCCGTCTCTTTTGCCCTCTATATCTGTATTTGTTTTTTTAACTGTCAATAATGTTGCATCCGTTCCGCTATTCCCTAAATCTAAATCCAAACTATTGTTAAACATATTAACAGAATATGAAGATGGTGGGGAAACTGAATCAGTAGCATTAACAAATAAAAATTTGGTTGATCCATTAATCGGACCTGCTGCATTTAATCCTAAAAATTGCGATAATTGCCCACCCGTTGATGGTGCATTTTTCTTCACTATTATAAACACAACTCCCTCATTAGCTACAAAAAAGTTTGCATTTAATCTAACTAAAATATTCGGATTGGTAAAAGTTAATCCTTTTTGATTATTAACCCCGCTTTCTAAAAATGTTGGCTGATTTATAAATGTTGATTGTGTAAAGTCGTTACCCTTTCCGCTTTGGTCGGCCCATATAGAAACGGGGTCACCATTAACTGCAATACCACCATTAACCCCTGCATCACCTTTTAACCATAAAGACATATCCACCATAGGAGGAGGAGGTATTGGTACTATAACAGGAACCGGGCACTCCTCTGGTAGTTGTATGGTTACATTGAATCTAAAGTGAGATAGTGGAGCTTTCTCTAACTGCTGAGCATCTGCCAAATCAAACTCACTAAATACTGTCTCAAAAAGGAAATCTACTGAATTAACAGTTAGCTGATAGCTTGATCCTATCAGTTGCCTGGTCAATACATCCCGGACCTGTGCTACTAATATCTGCTGATAGATTTCTGTCTGCAGGAGAGCATCATCTATGAGCTCCATGTTTACAGAGAATATTATAGCAGTATCATAGCTCAAAAAGGAATACATCCCCGGCTGAAACTGTGATACATTCTCCTTTACTACATAGAAAAAGCATTGCCCCTGCTTATCATTGTCAGGAGATAGGTTTATATATCTGTGTGAATTGTTCTGCTCTCCCAGATAAGCCTCAGGGTAAAAGACTGTAGTACCATTACGAGCATCTAAGTTCTTATAAGTTCTACCATAGCCATTAGTCAACCATGTTAATCCTGCCTCTAAATGTGCCTTTATATCCAATATAGCAGCATCAATCTCCACTGCATTGGTTGGTACTGGCATGTTAGGATTTTGCAATAATATCATCAAAGTTCTTTTTAATGGTTGGTATAGTAAAATTCTCTATAAACTTAGTCCAGCTCTCCTCGTCAAGTCCCAATATATCAGCATATTTATCCACTAAAAATACAGAATAGCTGATAATTGTCCTAATTATTGCATCATTTTTACCTGCAATTATCTCTAAGGAATTGTAAAAATCTCCCGTATCAAATAGAGTTACTCTGTCTGTAGGTTGTCTTTTTCTCCTTTTTATCTTTATGGTAGAATCTGCATAGGCAGGTTTTATGTCTATACCTTTGGAATCTTTCCCCTGGTACATCTGCTCCTGTGTCTGCAGCTCTAATATTACTTGTTTGTTTTGGTTTATGGACTCTTGTAATGATAAATTAACCGCCTGCTGCAGCTTAACTACAGTATTCTTCAGGTCATTCAATATAGTATCATCTACTGCCATTATACTGCTCCGTATGATGCACCTTTTCTGGCACATGGTACGCATGTACCGTTCATGTTTGCTTGATCAAGATTAGTGGCCTTAATTGCTCGCTCCACCTGTGCCCAGAAAGGAACTTGCCTTGTATCACTATCTCCCTCCAGGTCCCGGATGATATTAATCTGTACATTTTGCTCAATTGCACTTACTTGGCTACTTGCTTTCATCATCTCAAGTACTTTGAGAGCTACAATTTTACCAAGTGCATTAGTCATTGTCAGTCTATTGTCTATCCAAAATTGAGTAAGATTGCACTTGATAGAGATGTTAAAATTAAATCCATAATTATTATCATAGGTATAAATCATATCATCAGTATCAAACATAGTACCCACTGCAGGTACCTTTGTAGCATCAATGTAAAAAGGAGACATTGATACATATCTTGAAACAGAATTATATTTGGTACTCCTTAACCCTTTGTCACACGTTCTGCAATAGCCATTTTTCCAGTTTAAAGAATCATACTGAATTGCTTGACCTACTAAATCATCCTGATAGTAACCAATATACCATACTCCTCCCTCATTATCTGAACCATCAGAGTAATCAAGTATAACATCTTGAGATAACCAGGTAAAGCTATTTGCAGAGGTAGAGGTAAAGGTATAGGTAGCTACTGCAGACTCCTGCAGAGAGTTATAGAGGTATAATGTCAGTGATGGTTGTGCAGATGTCAGATACAGACCTATTCTATGAATCATCGCCCTAAGTCCTATTGATGGCTCCATGTAGAATTCTACTCCTACAAATCTACCCTCATTAATTATAGGCTTATTCTTTAAGACATTATCATAGATAAGGTTGTTTCTGGCAAGGTCCATCCCTGCATTATTCAGCTTCTTTTGTACTACCATCTTCTCAAGTAGTTGGTTAAGAGCTGAGGTCTCTATATCATCTAAAAACGTTTCTAATGCGTAGTTAGATGGCAATAAAGCCTGAATGTAATCAAGTCTTACAGATGGATGATAATCTTGGTAGTACTGCCCGGACTCTGTATCTGTTAATGATGCAGGCAAGGCAGGAATCTCTGCTACATCCCAGTGATTCTTCCATCCTATCACTTTCTTTAATTCTGCAATAACTCGATTATCAAACATAGCTAATTATTATAAAAGAGAGGCAGCATGGACATACTGCCCCTCTGAAACATTCAAAAAAGGATAAAAGGCTCTTATGGCAAGTAGTCAAATTTCTTGATACCTCCGTTAGTTCCTGTAGCGTATGGAGTAACAATAGCGCAGTTGATTGACATTTGCACATTTTTTACAAGTGCGTTGGTATCATCAGCATTGCCAGTGATAAGTGCAACATCCTCACATGAATCCTTAATCATCATGCTCATGTCAATCCCCATCAAATCAGAGCTTTCTACTGACCAGCGTACTCCATCACTCATAGACTGTCTGTTAGCAGCAGCATCAGGAGATACTTTAGCAACAATCCCTACTGATCCTGCAGGCATAATGTATCCTGTAGATACGGCAGCAGCAGATGTAGCAGTAGTGTTTGAGTAGCCAAATGTATAACCATTGAATTGGAATGCAGTGTTAGTGCCATTACCAGATCCCTGATTAACATACTGAGAAACAAAAGAGGCAAGCTGAGCATCTCCGATAACCTCTAACCCATTGCGGCTGAAATCATCTGCCTGCATGATAGACTTACCATCATTAAGGAAAAAAGGTACATCAGCAGCAGCAACTTGTAGAGCATCAGCTAAAAGTGGATACTTAGCAGCTGCACCAACAAAGGCAGAGTTGTAAGTAGTAGCTTTTGCAGCATCAATTGCAGCAAGTATTTGAGCTTCCAAGTAGTTAGCTAATGACTCCTCTGCATCAGAGTACTGTCTCATGAAATCTTGAGCTTCAGTAACGATGTCAGACTGATCTGTTAGTCTTGGAATAATTCTGAATCCAGTATGTGCCTGAACAAAAGTAACAGTAACAAGTGCAGCATCTGCATCCTTGTCAATAAAAGTACATGTCATTGTACCTGGAGTAGCAGCAGCTATGCTCTTGTCAAAAACAGGTATTTGAGTGGCCGGAGCTCCCCAAGATTGAGCGATAACTCCCTGATTAACTCCTGTAAGGATACCAGATGTTCCTCTTAGTGCTAAATCAATGAAACCATATTCCTGCTGGCGTAGCTCTTGTCTATCAAGTAATGAGGGATAGACTCCTCTTGCATTTTGCTTTTTTAAATTTACTATGCTCATTTTATTAATGTTTGTTGGTTAGAATTCTCTGAGGTCCTTTACATTGTACCTCTCAAACGCTTCCCAGTATAATTTGTTGTAATCATCTCCCTTAGGAATCCCTTTCCTCTGGGCTATTTTGTCGAACTCAGATAAAAACTGCTCCTGAGTTTTAAAGCTGGTCTCTTGTACGATAACTTGAGAACCATTAAAGTCTCCTCCGGTAGTTGGAGTATTCCCTGCTCCACCTCCCTGAGTATTATTATGTAATACAGACTGTAGCTCTGACTTGAGGATAAACTCTAAAGAGGCATTCAATATACCATCTTTATAGGCAGTTCCATCAGGCTTACACCAAATAGTTTTGCCATCTTCCTCAGTTGCATTGCTGATTAATGTCTGGGTTTTCATTGCAATGATGTCATTAAGCAAATTCTCGCCTAAGCTCTTGTTAAACTCAAGGTTACTAATAGCTTTTTGTACATCTCCTTTCCTGAATAAATCACGTTCCTTAGATTTTAGAGTGCTAATAATCTGCTCTCTCTCCTCTATCTGTTGCTGAGCAGTATTGGTAAGCTCTGACTTTTCCTTTTTGTGCTTAGCTTTTAGCTCCTCTAATTTCTTTAACGTTTCATCTGGATTAGTGTTACTGTTTAAACTGCTAAGTTTTTCAGTAAGTTCCTTATTTTGCTCAGCGATCATCTTAGCCCATTCAGATGTCTTAACTCCTTGAGGCTTTTCTAATCCTGCATCAGTAAGAGCATTATCCACAAAGTCATATATTTTCTTATGCTCCTGGCTAATGTTCTCATCAAAATAATTCTTAGCAATTGTTTCTGCGTAGGCTTTTCCTACCTCTGTACCTTTTAAAACATCAAGTACTTGTGCCTGTAATGTTTTGTCCTGTGATAACTTGTCTTTGAATTCCTGTTCCATCGTCCCTGATGTTTTTGAATGTTATTAAATATTGTTTTCTACTTGCTTTAATGTTAATCCGAGCTCCTCAGCAATAACATCTGCAGATGCACCATCATCAAGCATTGCTGCTATCTTTTTCTTTACAGGAGGAGTTACTCTCTTCTTTTTTGGTACATCAGTAGCAGGCTTAATTGCTGGCTTTGCTACTACTATTGTAGGATTATGGATCATAATTACACTATGGTAGTTGCCTAAGAATTGTGGAGTTTTAAACTCAGTCTTTAGCCTGGACCAATCTGCAGAACTTTTGCAGAAAGTATGTATCTGCAAAGACTGTGTTAATCCCGTATTCCTTGCCCGGACTCCTATAAAATTGTATGCAGTCTGATTGTACTCAGGTATCTCTACAGGGAAATTGTGATTAGGATACTGCTTCATCAGATTCTGCAGTTCCTTGCTCCCTGCCAGATTGCCCATCATCATCTTCGCTTTTTTCATCTTTTACGTAATTTTTGAATGTGTTATAAATAATATCTATCTTTTGCTGAAAGGTAATATCAGTACCAAACTCTACTATACTACCATTCTCCCTTTCAAACTTTGATACAAATTTAGTAAAATTTGCCTTAATATACAAATCATCTGAGCTCATCACTCCCTGCTCTGACTTTTTGTAGCACTCTTCTACTGTGCTATATGGAGCAGGATTAAGGTTGTTCTCAATCATCAGCTTGTGTACTGTCTGTGGATCTCCTTTGTATTTTGTCTCAATCAGCAGCTTATATATCTGGTCTATCTCTGACTCAGGCATTCCGGCTACCTTAGCACCTACAAATAGCTCCTGCAGTTGTGCCTCTGTGAGCAAAAACCACTCAGTACCATAGTTAGCATGTACCTTAACATCAGCATCAATTGCCAGCTTTACACATGTTTCCACTAACCACTTATGTAGTCTGTTACAAATCCCGGCTAACTTGAGCAAAGGTTTCTTTCTATCCTCCATCAAGCTCCTTACCTGGTCAGCATTAACTGCCTCCTTATTCATCATGTCATTAAAGCCTGTAGTGTTGACCTTAATAAAGTTCTCTCTACCATCCTGCTTAGTCTGTTCAAACTCTAAGTTAGCAGTAGGAGGAGAGATAAACCTAAAATACCCCGATACATCATTCTCATCATTGTCAATCTTAGGATTAATCTTGATCGCAGTTCCTGCACCACTAAACTTGTTAGCTGAGCATGTTCTACATGATGTAGGAGTGGACATTTCCCCGTTTTCCATTGGCTCACTAACCATGCCATTAACACAATACTCATCCTCACAAACTGCTGCAGCATATTCCACTACCGGGAATACACCATAATGCTCAGCATAGTAGCTATAAGCATGAAACTGCTGCCACTCGGACATAGACCCTAATACCTTTGCTAATGGGGCATAACGCTTGACATCATCTTTAGTATTCAGGGCATCATCTACAAACCACCGGGCAGGACAATAGCCTAAATTGTGTGGACTCTCCAGGATAAGAGAATACTTTTTATCCCTGATCTCTACTACTCGGTAGTACTCATCATCATAGAAAGCAATCCTCTTGTATTCTCCCATCTCATCAGTACCATGAGAATGATGGAATATAATGTACTTAAACTTACTTTTGCACTCAGATAGCTGATAGCCTATGAGCTTATCAAGCTCAACAGTAACATAGTAAGGGATGCCCATTGCATCCTTGTCTACTACTACAATGGTCTGAGGCTTACATTTAAAAGCTCTCCTACCTACTGCCTCAACATATTTGCGGGTATTAACCTTATAGAGCAGCTCTGTAGCCTGTGCCTCTGCTCTCTTGTTAGGATATTGTATGGAAAAGTTTGCATTTCTACCGTTGAAAACTCTGTTAAGGTCCTCAATGATATCATCACTTATAGATACGATTGCCAGGGGATAGCTGAAATATTGCAGCACCCTTTGGTATTTTTCAGCAGTGATACTGTTGCGGATGGCAAGTTTTATCTCGTTCCATCCGGTTTCACTCTCCAGCTCTCTAAAAAACAATGGTTCAGACATAACCTTTAGCCTACTTTCATAAGCCTGCATCATGCCTAACTGATTACTCTTGCTTTTTATCAGCTTTATTACTTGGCTTTCGTTTAATAACATTATCTACAAATTGATATTTTTTTGAATCAAGCTTCCAGTCATCCCTCTTCTGAGCAGCTTGGTTCTGCAAAACTGCCTGAGCATGTGAGAGGGTTAACTCTGCACATGCCCCGGCTTTTGTTTTTAGTTTTACTTTCGTAGGCTTAGCCATTACGATATAGTTAAAGCATTAAAGTCAGTTGGAGTGATAGGAGCTTTAGTCTCATCGTAGTCAAAATCTAACTGAAATGTCATTGTGTTACTGTCACGTGTACCAAATCCTGCATTAGTCATGGATCCAAGTACTACATTGGAAACATCAAAGCCAGTAAATAGATCTCCTACCTGCTGACCCCAAACTAATCCTTGCTGATTGATTAGATATACCTCAAGACCTGTACCCTCACAAGCAAGTTTTCTGAATGCCTCAATCTGAGCTCCTGTAAGAGAATCAAAGCGAGCACTACCATCTGTAGGATTAATACCATTGATTAGTGTTGTCCCTGAGAGTGTTGAGTTATCCCCACCGCCCTGGCTAATTGTGGTCCCGGCAGTTAAGGTACTGTCTCCTCCGATTAATGGAGATGTAACTACATGAGTATCATCAGCAGCAGCAAATAGGATAGACCATCCAGCTACTACACTTGGCAAGTTCCCTGAGATAGTTGCAGGAACATTGTTTGCAGGAGTTACTGTATCCCAGATGACCTCTCCTTTACGAACAAACCAATATCTTTGAATCTGGCCCATGTTCTCAGGGCATGCACTTGCTGGAATGTCGGTTAAACTTGTGGCAAGTGGGCAGCAGTCTAACAAAAATGAATTTAATAAGTTCATAATAATTAATTAAAAAGTGTATAAATCAGAAACAAGCACTATACTTGCTCCGGTTGAATCTTTAAAGTCAAAATCTACATCAAATGTGAATCCTGTAGGATCAAAGCTAAAATCTACCCATAAAAATGAGTATACGCTCATACCTCCAATGCACCCTAAACTACTCAAAGTTATCGGACCTGCAGGAATAATTGCAGGAGGCCCAGGAGTTACCGTACCAAAGGTCAGCTCAATGTTAAAAACATCACAGGTAACTGTATCCATTAGTGATACTCTTATCTCTTTCTCAAATGTAGCACTACCTACTCTGTCATTAAACACATAACTAAAGTTTAACAATGATGGTACATCTACTCCGCAGCAGTTGAAAGATGGAGGAGGTTGTAAGTACTCCCGGATGACATTAAGCACAGTAATCTCTGCAGCAGTTAGCAGAGTATAGTCTAAGTCTAAACTATATAGCTCTGTCAGATACTGGTCAAAGCCTGCATCTGAGAAAGTGGTAATCTGATTTAGTTCAAGTGCAGTCCTGGCATCAGGAATGTTAAAGGGACTGACTAAGGTTATCTGCCTGATACTCTCTAAGAGCAGAGCAGTATAGCTCTGTAATCCCTCTGCAAACTGTGATGCCTGTAATACGTATGCCATAATTTAAGTTTATGAGCCGTAAGATACTAAATTTAATTTGTTTTTTCTAATTCCTTGCTCTCCATATCTAAAAGCATCCCAAATATGATTAAACTTATCGACTGGCTTATTTTTAGCTTTTCCATCTTTACGGTCTATTGTCCATACGTATTTTTGCTGCTCTTGTTTCCATAATTCACTATTAACTAAGTTTAAAGCTCCATAACTTTTCAGGCAGTCTATCCCTGCCCGGATAGAATCACTACCTTTTTTGCATGGCCTAACTCTCCAGTTAAGGTTCTTTAGCTCCTTGATGCTCTTAGGCTCTGCACTATCTGCCATGATCAGGTCTCCTCCTTTTCTTCCTTTTTTCAGACCTAACCTCTCAAACTCTTTTGCTATGTCCTGGTTAGTTAATCCGGTCTTATAAAGTAGCAGCTCCCCATACAGTTGTCCCTGAATAAGTGCTAATCTTACCAATGTTGTCGGGTCATTTGAGTAGCCATAATCCATGCCCAGACAAGACCTTTTCCATCCGGTAGTAGGCATCTTAGGTATCCAGTTGACTGTAGGGAATACTGCTCCCTCTACATTGCCGGTCAGACCTAAGCCATAGACCCTCCACTTATTCTTATCCTTATGCTTTAGTGCTTCTATCTTTTCCTTGATTGAATCTTTGAGGAAAGGATTATGTGTATAGTTGCTGATAAATACCTCTACCTTATCACTACTCCCTATCAACTTATCATGTACCCAGAAAGCAAAGGTAGGATTATAATCTATGAATACCTGTTTAGTGGTCCGTATCTGCAGCTGATCATAAACTGAATAAGGAATACCATTGGCCTCATTCATGAATAGGTAATCCCTTTTCCCTGACTTGGCATCCTGCTCATTGTCAAAGCTCTTGAATTCTATAAGGCTCCCATTATTTAGCCTGTATTCTCTATTGGTTATATTGATGCTCTTTATCATGGACCTAAAAAAAGGATTATTGAGTATACTCTCAAAATCCCTTATAGCTCCTGCCTTTAGATTAGGTATATCCTGTCCTACTACTGTGATAACTTGGTTAGGTTGTTCTGCAGCCTTGCAGGCAAGTACTTGCAGGAGAGAGTATGTCTTGCCGGAGCTGGTCCCTCCCTGATTGATAACTATACTTTTAGTTGTACGGTAGTTCCACTCAAAGATAGGGGATATTTTAAACGGGCTAATCATCTAAGAAATCAGATTCATTGTGAATAGGCAGCACATTAGTGCTCTCAAACTTGACCTGTATCAGATTGGTATGTATATCCCCATCAAGCTCTAATTTTTGCTGCTTAGGCATAACAAATTCCAAAGCCTTTAGGTAGGCATTAATTCTATCTTTCTCTGGCAGTTTATCTGAATCAAGCAAATCAAAGAAATCCCCTAACCTCTCAATAAGTCCTGTTTTGAGTGCAGCTTTGAACTGAGCTACATCTTTATTTTTTGAGCCTTTTTTTCTCCCGGATGGATTCCCTGACACCCCTTTTTGAAACGGCATAAAATGTTGTTTTTTGTTGTTAATTTACAATTATATCAGATTCTATTTACTTTTTGACTTTTTACCATTACAATTCCAGAGCATCCGGGCAAAATCATTGGCCCCTGCTCCTTTTTTGCTTGACTTGATCCCGGAAGATCTTGCACAATAATTGCTGCCTCTGCTTGTACCTGGTCCTACCTTATAACCCTTTGCTCCAAACTGCACTATACCCGGCTTTCCATCTACTGGAGTGGCTTTATACTTTTTACCTTTAGCAGTTCCTGCAGATATTTTGTACTTTCTACCTTTGACTGTAACAGTCTTACCTATTTGTATTCTTGATTTTCTCTTAGCCATTATATCCCTATTTTAAATCTTAAATCCAAGTAATCATGCTGCAGGTTTATCTGCTTTGTTATCAGTTGCATAAAGCCTACTTTATACTTTAACGGATGTTTATAGTTAAAAGTTTTGTATTCTAAGATTAACCAAACATCTACAGAGTTAAAGTAATCTGTTTTGCTTTGGATGTTATCCATGAGCAGGAAATCTATCAGCTCCTCAGGCATATAGCACATATCCAGGAGGATATCTTTTTGCTCTTGGTTGTATTTTTTCCACCATCTGCATCCTATCAGTGGCTTTATGTGAGCGGAGAGCTTTAGAGCTTTCCTACAAAATCTATTTTTTGGTGTGTCTCTCATTGTATTCCCTTATTTCCTTATAGATTGCAAATATCAGACCTCCGATAGTGAATCCTGCATAAAATGCTATGACTGGCATGATCAAGAGCAGGAGGAGGAATTTAATCATATCAGCTCAATAAATTTTATGATTAGGTATATCAGTGCAGATATTGCTACTGTTGACTTTGCTATTAACTTTCCGTATTTGTGTATTAGGTTTTTCATAATGTTTAAGAAAGGGGCAGCCTATGCGGAAACTACCCCTTTACAGTCCCAATTATTAAACACATAAATAATCATTTAATCTCTTCTATAACAAGTGACTTAATCTCCTTTACAGTGATTATATGTCTTTTATTGTGGTCAAATACCCAAACTCCTGCAAAACCTATCTCTTCTATCTGGTCCAGCACTTTCTCAGTTAAAAAGATATCCTTTGAATGCTTTACAGAGGTAATCTTTTTCATAAACTGATCGTAGGGCAGGCCTCCGGTCTCATAGTCTGGGTATAATCCTATATC
>WLWE01001045.1_pt1 | contig 22007 bp, 28 predicted proteins | sample 6718301 | NCBI WGS metagenome assembly WLWE01 (sample SAMN12718691, study PRJNA515312) | sponge metagenome | isolation source: marine sponge | host: Mycale hentscheli | place: New Zealand: South Island, Marlborough, Capsize Point | collected 2003-05-01 | reverse complement strand
CTTCACAGTCAGCACAGAGTGGGTTGTCGATCCTGAAACGCTCGGAGAGTCTTCTCCAGCGGTGATCGTAACCTCTTGCTGATGTCTTGTTGCATTCGTTGCAGCGGTCACCACTGTAATAATGACCCTTGCTACATATACGCTTCATGACGCACCCAAAATGGACCCCCTACCCCCTAAAGAGAACCCCTGCCGCAACTATGCGACAGGGGCCGTGGGGTTTCGATGTATTTCGATATGGCACTCGGAACAGACCGGCATAAGGTTCGACCTTACGAGCATCAGTCGAGGACTGACTGCTACTGGAACTATGTGATGCGTTTCCGTTGCTGCTGTCTGCTTCCCTTTGTCTCGGCATACTCGGCACCACGGTTCTGACATCCTTACCTCTCTGGAAAGAGTTCTCCAAGATTTCCCTCGCTTGCGTCTTGCCAAAACAAATTCCTTTTACATTAGCCAACTTTCGCCACAAGATGATGGTTCATCAGGGCATTCGTAATCACCATAGTATTGAGTGCCGAATGCTCCATATGTCTCGTCAAGCTTCACAATGCTTGGATCTGCTTTTTCGTAGACTCCAACCATTGGAACATCGCCTACGTTTCCAAACTCAACTCCGAGGAGAACATTCTCAACGCTTGGGTAGATCGGAGTTGGCGATCCAGTTACCTGAAGCGTACCAACATATTCTGTTCCGCCTGCACCAAACCCAATCCCTTGGAGCACGGCTGAGATGACTGGCATCTCGGAGGTTCCTGTCAACTGGTTGCTCGATCCATAGGTCACGCCCAGCCGCACCTTTGTTACATCTGGTGCGTTAGCTGCAACGTCAACATCGAGCGTACCTGTGTACTGACTTGCGTCACCATAGACGGTCCCACTCAGCACATCAGTCACTGCTGGATATCCCGTGCATGCCCCTCCACCACCTGTTGCAGTTCCTTGCAGCACATTAATAGCGTCACCATACACAGGTGCAGTTGCTAGGACATCAGACTCAGATGGGTAGTCTGCTCCCCAGAATTTTGCAAATGAATTTACCACTGCCATAGCAACTCCTAGCTAATTGTGACGTTGTGAGTATCGCCTGCACCGTTGGTGTAGGTAAATGCAGTTCCTACAGTGACAAGTCCGGTCTGCAATTCCGTCACGGCATCGGCAGCAATAGCAGATGCGGTGATTGAATCATTTTGGAATTCATGAACATCAGCAGCAACGTGATTGCTTCCAGTAACCTGCACAGTACGATGCGTTCCTTGGCTTGTCAGCAATCTCTCACCGAATGATCCGCTGACATAGCTTCCGGCAGTGAGTGCATCCCAGACCTCTTGCACTGTGATGTTATTGAGTGCAGAGATGGCAGTTCCGTTTGCAGTGATCCCTGCGTTGTCAGGTGCTACTGTGTTAGCACCATCTGTTCCACGCATGTCACTGTTGCTCGCACAGACAGAAACATTGCTGACATTTAGCACTGTGTCTCCCGCAGGATCGAAGTCGTTAAGTGCAGCGATTGCATTTGAAATTGCTGTTTGGTTTGCAGCGGTTGCATCGCCGCCAACGCTCGCAACTGGAACGTCCGAAAACTCTACAGCAGCGTCATTAATGCTTAAAACGCTACCGTAAAAGTTGAAGTCCTCGAATACGATAGACCAAGATCCATCCACGTTATCACATGAGTTGATGTCAACTTCTGCTTGCAGTATGTAGTTTGACAGGCTAGTTGGCAGCGTCACTCCATCGAGCAGATCAAACCCAGACGAAGGGTTTCCACTTGGGACATGGAGTTTAAGCCTCCAGTCAGACGAGGAAGAAGCATTGCCGCTTAACTTAAGCCTGACGATTGCCTTTTGTACTTTGGGCAGATTTTTAGCAACGTCAACGTCTGTGTAGACATCTACATAATCTGTCGCACTGCTGTCAGCAAAAGTGTAATACCTAGACGGCGATGCACTGTCCGTCCCCCGCTCTGCTGCAAGGATCTCAAAATTCCAAGACTGAACGTATGCCTGACTACTTATCGTTGCAGTCTCTTGGATCGTAAAGCAGTCACCTTCTGCTTCAGCTGAAGGGTTGTAATAAGCATCATAGATGCCTGTGGTTGCCGACCTTTTAGTGATTGTCACAACGTCCGCCGTGACAGATCCGTTTTTGTAGACGACGACAGTAGGAGTGCTGTCAGCATCGACGAGCACTCCTGCTGAGGTATAAGTCATGATCGTCCAATAGGACGTGTTACCGACTTTCAAAGTTGCTGGTCTGCTCATCTGAGCCTCTGCTGAAAGAGTTGTTTGAATGCGTGTGTGATGAATGCGTTGTATTGTGTTGTTGGCGTGCTAGGAGATCCTTCGATGCCACGCGAGGATGCTAGGTGTGTGACTTCGGCTTGGGTTAGCACTCGATTGTGAACCCTAAAATCGTCAAGTAGTGCAATTGGAGCGTATATGCTGCTGGGTGCCGGTGAGTAGTTGCCAACAGCGATGTGCGTTCCAGATGCTACCGCGGGGCCGCCTGTCACGCCGGGCGTGTATGTCCCTGCATTCACTCCGTTCACAAACAGCGTCCAAGTGCTAGTCGTGTTATCCCAGTTCACGGCACACTGCGTCCAAACATTAAGCATAGATGACACAGGCGTTCCTATCTGGAGGCCACTCGAGCTCCCTGCCCTTGATCCCCTATAGATGGCAGTCCCGAGTTTCATGCCTCCGCCTGCGTTTCGGAGATATAGGCCCCAACCGTTATAACCACCGCCAGTTGCTGACCTGCAGTCTGCGATGTAATAGTTGGTACTGGAATTCAAGACACTTGGATTCATCCACCAAGACACAGCGAAACTATCGGTGTCGTCTATGTTCTCTGTCGCAGATTGCAGGACCGCCTTGGCAGCAGTTTGATCAAAGTCGTATGCATGGGTGCCGCCAGAATCAGTGTTCGATACAGTGGCGAGCCCACCATTTACCGACATCGTGTTTCCGACTTCTGAGAGATCATCAAATGGGTTGACGTTTTTTGAGTTCGTTGGTGACATCCAAAGTTTCTCAGTGCCAAGCCCAACCGGAGGCGGACCTTCTACTCCCCGCGAGGAAGATAGGTGGGTGATCTCGGCTTGCGTGATGGCTCGGTCATAGATGCGGATGTCGTCCATGTATCCAGCTGAGAGGTTGAATGGAGTAGCCCCGTTCCATAAGCCACCAATGAGCAAGTCCTTTAGGTCTGGTGACGATGGGTAGCCTGATATGGTCTTTGTTCCAACAACAACCCCATTGACGTGCACTTTGCAATCTGACCCCTCTCTTGTTGCAGTAACGTGATGCCAAGTGTTGTTGGGAACAGCACTTGCTGTTGTCAATAAGTCCGTTGAGTCACTGGATCCAGACCGGAATCTAGCCCTGCTGACCCCTGAGTTTTGGTCAATCATGCCTCCCGATTTAGTGCTATCAGAACCACCTGCCTGCTGGCCGCCGAAAACCATTCGTGCAGATGTTGAAGATTTTATCCATCCCGACATCGAGAAGTCACCCGTTGAGAGAAACCCGAATTGGTCCTCAACTCTAACACTCCCTGATGTGGCGAACTGGCCAGCGTACTGACCTCCTGCGTCTGTGTCGGCAACCAACGTGGGTGATGTCCCTTCGTTGGTAACTGAGTGACCTTGTGAGGATGAATCAGCAAACAGACTATTGCTGTGCGTAGGGACCCACCACAACTTCTCATCGCCCAGCCCAACAGGCGCCGGACCCTCCACCCCACGCTGGGAGGCTAGGTGGGTTACCTCGGCTTGTGTTAGTTCTCTGTTGTAAACTCGTGCGTCATCAATGAGTCCAGCAACGTATTGGCTAGCACCAGCACCTATCTTGAATGATGTGCTTATATTTACGGTGTTCGGCACATTAGTTACTGCTTCATTAAGCAGCACGCCATCTCTGTAAAACTTCGCAGTGTTGTTCATTCCGTTGAACACACACACAACATGTCGCCAAGTGTTGTCGAAGACATTAAGTGTTGAGCCAAGGGTTTCTAAAGAGTTGAATTGCGATCCGTTCGATTGGTAGTACCATATCCCGTGGCTGTTTGCTGCGTTTGTTACAAGGAGTGGGCCACGGTCGCCGCTAGAGAACTCGTAACTTCCCATCACACCTTCTGACGTTACTGTTGAATTTATTTTCAGCCACAATGAGTAAGTGAACACTGTGTTCTGATGAACTGTAGTGCTGCCTGTGTCTATGTAGTCATCCAATCCATCAAAGTCATAGGCAAGTTTGCCATCTGACAGAACAGTCCCCATACCACCATTGTATGTGCCATCGTTACCCGAGCCACTAATGTCATTAGCACTGTCGTTAAGCGATGGACACAGCCACAGTTGCTCATCACCAAGTCCAACCGGAGGCGTACCCTCTACTCCACGCTGGGATGAGAGGTGGGTTACCTCGGATTGGGTGATGGCACGGTCATAGGTTCGGATGTCGTCAAGTTGGCCCTCAAATTCATACCCTCCGCCAATAAACTTTCCGATGTAGCACACGCTTTCTGTTATGTCAGAGTTCGGAACGCTACCGAGAGTTTTTATTAGGACCCCATCCCAATACAGCCGAACAGTACTTCCGTCATATGTCACAATGGCGTGATACCATATGTCTTTCGACCTCTGAGTGGTGTTGGTTGCGAAGTAGTAAGTAGATCCACGCTGGTGTCCATACCCATCGTATGCCGTTCCGGTTCTTGGTGCATCGACATTGACGTTCCTTAGGTTGCTGCCATCTCCAGCGTTAAAGGCAATCGTGGTAGCGTTGTTCGATCTTGTGTTTCTTTGCCACAGCGAAACAGAATATGCACCAGCAGAAACGCCAGAAGACGGAACGTCGATGTAATCCGATACCCCATCAAAGTCAAAGGCATAGGTGCCTCCCGACGAGGTGTCAGCGACCACTAACGCACCAACGGCAGTGCCGTTGTTAGAGTTACCGGACTGGTCGTCAAACGCAGTCGATGTGCCAGTGTTATCGTTTGTGGCTGAGATCCACAGTTGTTCGTCACCGAGTCCGGTAGGCATGATTTTCTCTTACTAGGTGCTGTAATTATACGGCGACAGGATCAACTGAAAAATTATCAGCCATGCTATTCAACGCAGCAGACCAATCAGAATCAGTCACATCAGGTTGAATCTGCAGCACCGCGATGAACTCGTTGTACAGTTCGTCATAACGTGCTTTTTTTACAGCAAAGTTAGCTCGTGCTTCACGCTCTGCTTCTGCAGCAGCTTGCTGTGCCTCGTATTCTTCTCGTGAAGCAACAATGTCATCAACACTTGCGTCAGGGTTTGGACGACCATTAGCGGCTTCAAGAAGTGCTGCAACAACTCCCTGCAAACTCTCAGGCATTGCAGATGTCACGGACGCCCACTGGATGCTTCGTGGATATACGTTGGTGTCTACCTCGACGCCATCACCGAACACATGCTCAATGAAGTAAGCGATGAGCACCTGAGACTCGCTACCGACTGCAAGTGATTGGTAATAAGAAATGAGCAACCCGCTTTTTGATCCACTTATGGGATCGATGACGACCGCACCGTTTTCCTGAAGGATCTCCTTTGCCGATGAGCAAGGAATTGCGTTTGCAGTTGCATCGCGGAGATGCTGTGCAATGACATCATCTGAGATGCCTTTGTCTTCCAGTGGTTTTACATCTCTTAGGTAATCAATACTCATCAGTCGTATCCTTATTTTTTGTTGTTAGATTGGTTTGATTGCTCGGCCAAGGCTTTCCATATTTCAAGCCTGTCCATCTGACAGTCCTCGGCTAATTTTTCTGCTCGCTCTAAACGAGACTCTGTCACGCTCAGATGTTTCATTGTTTGCCTCCACAACACGGTGATGGCTCCTGACATTCCAGTGATTGCTGTAGCAAGCAATCCTAGCGTCGTTGGATCTGGGGTCGTCATCGCTTTACCTCTACTGATTTCCTTAGCCAGCGAAAAAATGCCCCACGGTTGCTGTATCCTGTTCTCGAACCAACGACCCGACCACCAAGCTTAACGTCAAAGCTAGGAGTTGGTCTGCCGTCAGGCGAGCACTTGGTGACTCGCCAACCAGCATTCCTCAGTGGAGTTACGCACTCCCTTTCAAATGCCTTGCATGGCGGACATCCATCTTGACTCGTAAAGATTACTTCGGAAGTAAGGTCAACCTCTTCCTCTTCGATAATCAAAGGCTCTTTGACCTCTATCAACTCAATGTCGTCAACTTGCTCTTTATATTTTCTCTCAGCAACCGTTGCACTCGACATAATCGAAAGAACAACAATGGTTGCTGCTCCGTAAAGGAGGAAGTCAAAAATCTTGCCAGTCATCAAATTACCTTTGCTGATTTAATCGCGACATATTCTTGAGCAATGCAGTTACGACTGCCCTTCTCCCACAACACTTGCATTCCATCGCTTGACCAATTCTTTCCCCATGAGTTTACGATCAGGATTCCGTAACCTTTTCCCTGCTCGTAAACCCCTTTGACTCCTAACACGAGATGCCCCCACCAACTAAGACCTAAAGTCACAGGTGAGCAGTCAGGTGCAATCAGAGCACTGAATGCAGTTTCAAAGTCCCTGCTCGGGATCTCCTCATATTCCGCAATGCCGTACTTCTGAGCAGACTGCTTGACTGTCGATCTATTTGATTGGCTGCGCGAAATCAATGCCTCTGGGAAAACTTGAACGGTAGGTATCCCGTGCTCTTGAACAGCTTGGACTGCTTGCATAGCCCAACCACCGACATTGCGGTAACCCTTATACAACTGAGCAGGGTAACTTGCTGATAGGTGAAGAGGTGGTGACTCGTCGTAACCAGACTGGGCCAGTGCAACAGCCACTCCTTGCACCAAGCCAAAGCACCAACAGTAGTTGGTTTTCGATTGATTCAATATAGGGCAGTTTGCAGACTTGAATGTATGCCAAGGTGAGCAGTCGCGTCTGTCCTGCTCACCAATCATGTCACGCCAAACATCTCGGGGGTACTTCTCTCCCGAGTATTCTGGGACCACCGATGCAAATGGTTCGGCATCAAAGTCTCTATCGATAAAGCCTGTTCCAAACTCACTCACTTTGCACCAATCCTCTCGCGGAAGTCTGCAACAGAAGAAGGTGCATCAAACGACTTTGAATTACCAGATTCATCCATCACTGCGATGCATGGTGACTTCGACTCATACTTGAGGAAAAGCTTCTGCAACCATTCAGGTGCTCCTGAGATCTCACCAGGTGCATCGTCAATGACTCGAAACTTGATCCCTCTCTGGTCTGCAATCTCGTCGAGCACTGGGCTAGATGCTGTGTACTTCTGGTCAACAGTCATATCAGGTGACTTAATGAGAAGTACAGAAGTGGCAGACAGAACTTGATCAGTTCGGTCTTTGCTTGGAAACCACTTGTTTAAATACCCAGAGTCCCATACGACGAATGACAGTGCAGCAAGCAAGACAGCAGAAAACCTGTTGTAGCAAGAACTGCCAGTGGCAGTTGGCGAAGATGTTATGTCTATCACTTGCCCTCCCTTTCCAAGCTTTTAAGACGCTTGTCTAGGTCGTTGAGAACACTAAGAAGCTTATCCACATCAACTGCGTCATCGGACGTTCCCGAAACCTTCTTCGGGAACTTGTTCTTGACTGCATCAACGCTCCACTCAGCAAGTGGCTTAAGAATGCCAGTCACTACCCCTATGCTGAGAATACCAATGAATTGAACGGCACTGACCAGACTTGTCAAAAACAAGGTAGCCAAGGAAACGCTTTCCATACCTTCAGGCGGGTCGTCATTAAACAGGAACTCAAAGAAATTGTTGGTATACAGAAAATACACCAAAGCCAGCGTTCCGCATCCAGCAATAAACTGAGCACTTTTGTTTTTCTTCAATTCATCCATATCCAGGTTCTCCCTCTTGATACGATTTTGATAAATCTGCTGCCTCAATATTTTCGTCAATCCAATTTTGGATTAACGCAACGACCAGCTTAGTCGCGAGGCTAAGGAATAGTGCATGGATCAGACCGCCATACTCAGCAGAGTTTCTGACTCGGAGAGTAGCATTCCGAATTGCAATCTTTTTTATGCTTGACTTGCTCGCATAAAAGTCTGGATTGATGCTGCAAGCAACTAAATACTCTTGTCGCGCAATATCACGCAACCGAAGACGCTTGTTTTTTGAAAGAAGAAAATCCATGTGTACCCCACAATTCCCTCATCCCTGATCACTGAATGAGAGAATCGCGGGAGAAGAGCGAGCATTTTAGCAAAACATGGTTTTTTTCAAAATTAGAACGGCATGTCGTCAGGATCTATCGCAAAATCCATTGTTTCCACAACAGAATCCTCAAGGTCGTAATCCTCAATTCTGTCGTATGCGCCGTCTTTGATGATCTCGATACGTTTCGGGGTACGCAGTGCTCCACGCTCGGCCAGATCTATCGCATCTTCAATCTTCATTGGGAAAGGCAAGGATGTGCGTTTGATCCACCACCGCATTGCCATGCTTCTGGCAAACCCATCGTGAAGAATGCAAACCCATTCGCTTACAACCTTTCGCTCAAGCCAGTCACCATCAAGGCTAACCGAGTAATCTACTCTGAGAGTGTCTGGTTTGCCTCCCTTGCCCTTCCAAAGTTGGTACGAGACAGATTCCACGTTGTGCCACCTTGGTGTCTTTAGAATGGCTTGACGAGATGCTCTGGTTTCTACGTTTAGTTGCTTTGGAAACTCAAACCCGCATTTATCACAGGCAGTCACCGAAGCAGCAAGGATCTCAAAACAACTCGGGCAAGCTTTCTGAGGTGCTTCACCTCCTTCCGACTTCACCTTGATTGTGTTGATCCCGTAGCTCGGAGAATCAATCGGCCCATGACGCTCGATGTTGCCACCGAAGTCCTGTATCCAGCAAACATCTTTTCCCTTATGCAGTCGGAATCCTCTGCCGCAGATCTGGTAGAACAAACCAGGTGACTCAGTTGCTCGGCAAACTGCAATGTGATCAATGCGGGTGCAATCAAACCCAGTGGTCAGGACATCAACATTAACGAGAAACCGCAAGCTTCCCCGATTAAAGTTGTCGATGAGAGTTGACCTAATAAGAGGCAGCGTTTCACCTGTGACTAGTCCAACCGAATAGCCCTTGTCAGCAATCCTCGCTCGGATTGATTCTGCATGAGCAACGCCACTTGCAAAGATGAGCACCGACTTGGTTTGCTTCTCATCGCTAGCAGTAACAATCTGATCGGTGATTACCGTTCCCGCTTCAAGAAACTTGCCCTCAACTTGGCTCTTGTTGAAGTCTCCTGCCGTCTTCGTGACCCCAGACATGTCAACTTGATCAGCGACAAGAGTAGCTGGTTTTGTCAGGTACTTGCTGTCAATCAACTGACGAAGAGGCACAGCATGAGAGACATAATCGAACTGCCTGCTAGGTCCGTAGATAAGCCCACCATCGAGTCTGTACGGTGATGCAGTTAAACCCAGCAGCAAGGCATTCGGGGAGACTTTCCGAATGTCATTTAAGAACACTTGGTACTGAGACTCTTCTCGGTCAGGGATCTCATGTGCCTCATCAACCACTATCAGTTGACGTTCACCAAAGTGCTCGCCCTTTGTGCAACATGACTGTATCGTCGCGAAGACAATGTCAGGTGCAGTCTCTTTCCTGCCAAGGCCTGCACAGTAAATCCCTGCTGATACATCAGGTAAGTGCGTAGCAAACTTTTCCAGGTTCTGCTTGACCAGTTCCTTAGACCTGGCAAGGACAATTGATCGGTAACCAATTTTCGCAATGCCACGCAAGATGTCAGCAATGACAATGGTCTTGCCTGCTCCTGTAGGAAGAACGAGCAAAGGGTTCTTTCCCTTGTGTGTTTTGGTTCCTTTCCAAAACGCATCTATTGAATCTTGCTGGTAGTCTCTCGGAGTAAACATGCTTCTCTCTTGATAGGGGCAATTTTGGCATCCATTGCTACAGCATCGCCCTCTACTGAGCAGGAACTCTCTACTTAGAGGCATCATTCAACCGAAACAAAAACTCGGTCAGTAGCTAGAAGTGCTCTAGCAATGTCAGTTCCCATTCGGGTGACCGTTTCCTCTGCTTCAAAGAGCAGTTCGTTTTGTGCATGGATTAGCTCATGCAAAAGAGTGTCTAAGAAAGTCTGCTTAGACAAATCAACGCGAACGCTGATTGTTTTTGTGTCACGATTGCAGACTCCCCACGTTTTCCTTGGCAACCTCGATGCGTTCCATTGACGGTAGGTCAGCAGGTTGATTGTCCATTCACAACCATTGATTTTAGTCTTCACGCTTTCCATGGGTCACCTTCCGTTGGCAGCGTCAAAATTCCTGTCGTCTTCCACAAAATCGTATGCAAACTCTTCGCCGCACTTTTTGCATGCAGCGTAGTCCCACTCAACAGGCATCGCATTGTGGCAGACGATGCAAGTCATTCCTGCATAATCTTCGCCACCGTCATTCCTTGCAGGGATTACGTCAATTCGCAGACTCAGTTTCACGGTATGCAGGAACTGAGTTTTGCCACCAACATCCCTGACGTAGACATCGACCTCCGATGGCAGCTTGCTGGTCTTCTTAAAAAGGTGATACCAGTTTGCCATGCGTCTGGCAGTTTCGCAGTAGGTGAGTCCTTCACCAAAAGACATCCAGTTCTGAAAGTCTTTGTCGCCTGAAATTCTTGCTTCTCTCTTAAGCATGCTGCATCCTTAAAAAATGGTTGCGGGGGAATCAAACCCCCGTGTTTAACAATCCCTTGAAACATTACCTTCAGTCAACCAACCCATCAAAACGGTGCTTCGTCAGAAGACACTGCCGCATGGGGAACTGGTGGAGGTGCGTCCACAACGCCACCAGCAACTCTCTTGACAACATTGCTGTCGCCGTACTCTGCGTCCTTGCGGATGTCTACAGTCACAGCAACGATGCTGTTAGTCCCAGCAAGCTCGGACGGGTCTGCTATCTTGCCTTGGATGCCAACAGCATTAGCAAGACGCTTGATCCCCTCAAGCCCGATCTTCACAACCTTCGGGTTGCCGTGAACAACCATCAAAGAATCCCAGATCTTGGAATTCTTGTGGTCACCTTCAAGGACTTGGTAGGTCACCTTGACCCGCTGACCACCGTTCTTGGTTTCGACCAAACTGCACTCTTCTACAATGCAGTTGTAGGTTCCCTTTGGCAGTGGTCCGATTGGGCGATCCTCGACCTGAATTTGATCGAGATCAATTTGAAACGACATTCTTCTCTCTCCGTATTAAGAAACATTTGTGACTGCGGAAATGTACGCTTCCGCATCCGAAAGATCAAACTTTTCGGGTAAGCTTGGAACCCTGTTTTTTGCTTGGTAGGCAGGCTTTCCCACTGTGTGAAATACGCGACGACCTTTGTCAATTCCAACATTCCTAGTGCGACCAAACGACTCCTCTTTCTGAGAAACCGCCATCTCTGGTTCTGCAAACAGCACCTCGTCGCACCACTCTGAAACTAGTGCTCGACAATGCTTGGAAAGGTTAACGGCCATTTGATCCCAACTCATTCCATTGGGATGTTCAACCTTGACCTGTGTCGCGTGACCAATAAGCAAAACATGCTTCCCTGCATCTCTTGCCTTATCGCATGCTTTCAGGATGGCACCCATGCGTCTGGCAGCTTCGAGATTTCCCTTGCCAAAGTCCATCTTAAAACCTTCCTCTGCAAGTTCGTTCCAGATTAGGTTTTCGAGCCAGTCTACTGAGTCAATAATGATAGTCTCAAACTGACTGCTTACGCACTCGATGACCGCAGAGTAAACATCCCTAGATCCAGTCAACCTCTGCGTTGCTGTAACGTCAACATGAGCAAAGCCATCCTCGGTTGGAAGCAGGACTGCGTTCGGCCACCTAGCAGCAAACGTAGTCTTCCCCACTCCTTGAGCACCATAAATTAGCGTCCTTCTCGGAACGCTTTGAATGCCACTTGTAACGTCATCTAAAAATCCCATTATTTCTCTCCCATAACAAATTCTGTAATTACTTCGATTGCTTCATCAACTTCCCACGCGACATCAACAATGTCTTTCGCCATTGCCTTGACTTCTCTGGCAACAACAGTGTCTCCTGCAAAGTTGTAACGCTGCTGGATAACTCCCCAAACACTCCTGACGCATGCGTCACCTAGAGCGTCGATGAGGTCTAGCAATGCTTCTGCCTGCGGTCCTCGATTAAACTTCTCAGCCGCCTCAAGCCTTTCCCTTGCTTGAAAAGCTTTCAACCTGAGCCACTTCAGGTGTTCAGCATCTGCCTCACTAAACATCGTATTTCCTGTATTCTCGGTTTACGCCTCTATAAAATATCGCCCTGCGTTCTAGCTCCCGTAAGTCCATTACAAACGGATCTGTGCCTTTCGCTTCTTGCCGTGTCAAACAGTGACCACATTTGCACATGATCATGCACTCTGCGTCAACATCGACCTCGATACACTCTTCTCCTTCGATGACAAGTTTGGTCACCCACGCATCAATTGTGACAAATTTCTTGTCAACTTCCATTCCAAGTATTTTTGCACCAGCATAGGTTGGCTCTTCTCGGAAGTGATGGAAAGAGTTCCTGAGTCTTCTTCCAAGGTAGCGATGCATCTTCAGATGCTTTTCTTCATCAACGAAGTCTTTGAAACCATCAACAAACTTGAAGGCATCACTGAAACCTATATCATAAGTTTCTCGGGTGTAGACATTGCAACCAACCTTAAAAGTCGGGCAAATTTGCTGGTTTTCAACTTTCATGCGACAATCCATTTTGCGCAAAGGAAAAACAATGTTTGAGCAACGCATCCTTACAATCAGCATAGACGCTGAACTGAAGAACCAAAATAGTGGTCAAACAAGGCACTGGTCAACAGCACATCGCGAAAAAAAGATCATGACCACTGCTTTGCTGAGTGGGAGAATTTTATATCCAGGTGATGGCAATCTCAAGTTTGGTGTGTTTTGCAAGGAAATAATGCCTCATCCATTCGACGCAAGAGTTGACATTACTATCAAAAGAATACTTGGCAAGTCTCAGCGACTTTTTGATCCAGACTCAATTTTGCGTGGGAATTGCAAGCAACTGATCGATTCCATTGTTGACTCTGGGATCTTAATAGATGACTCATCTAAGCATATTGGGAGAGTGCTTGGAATGCAGGACGCAAGCCAGCGTGATCGCGGTCCTGCGATTGAAATTACCTTCTGGGAATCTCCTGATGACAAGAGTACTAGTTGTTCCTGACCTTCATTCTCCAGCTATTCATCCACTTGCATTTGACTTTGTCAGGCAAATACAAGACGACTGGCAGACGACACGTACTGTCTTCCTCGGTGACATCTTTGACCTGCATGCTTGCAACTACCATGCAAAGGAACTTGGCACTCCAAGAGCACTGGCTGAGGTAGATGAAGCCCATGAGCAGATGCAACCGTTCTATGAACACTTCTCAACTGGAAGAGTGGACATGCTCATTGGAAACCATGATGCACTGATATGCAGGAAAGCAGTTGATGCGGAGATCCCCGAAGAATGGATTAAGCCAATCAAAGACATCTTTGGAATTCCTAAGAACTGGCGAGTCACCGAAAGATACGGAACAGTGCTCTGCGATGGGGTTGCCTATCGTCACGGTGATGCGGGAGCAGGGGGCCAGACGCCTGCCATAGCACAGGCAAAGCAAGCAATGCGTTCAACGGTCATTGGACACTTTCACGCTGCGTTTGGAGTCCACTGGTACGCCTGTGACGCGATGCGGATCTTTGGTTGCAGTGCAGGTTCACTTTGCGACCCTAGTCACTTGCAGCAGCGATATGGCAGGCGATACGCAAAACGACCAATCCTAGGGATGGCAGTGGTCATCGATGGTACGCATTGCTTTTGCGAGGTAATGCCTGTAAAAAATAGAGGAGTTAAATAACCTGGTAACGGAGATACCGCATGAGAGTTTTGATCGGTTGCGAAATGAGCGGGCGCGTAAGGGATGCTTTTGCAGCAAAAGGGCATGACGCTTGGAGCAATGATATTGTCGATTCTGTGGCTGGCGGAAAGCACCTTAAGATGTGCGTCTTTGAGGCAGTGGCAAATCATGGACCGTGGGACTTCATTGGTTTGCATCCTGAGTGCAAGTGTTTGGCAGTTTCAGGGAACCGATGGTATGGCAAAGGGATGCCGATGAACGATAAAAGACTCGAAGCAATAGAGTGGACAGTCAACCTCTGGACTATTGCATGCGGATCTTCCAAATACACCTACCTAGAAAACCCTGTTGGCGTGATCCCAGTTCCGTTTACTCAGTTTGTTCACCCTTGGGAGCACGGCCACGGGGAAACTAAGAAGACGGGACTGATACTTAACAACCTGCCAGAACTCAAGCCAACAGACATTGTTGAAGGCAGGGAGCAGCGGATTTGGAAAATGCCTCCAAGTGAAGACCGATCAATGCTCAGGTCACTGACGTACCAAGGCATCGCCAATGCTATGGCTGATCAGTGGAGTTCTCTGCATTCGTAATCGCCCTGTCAACCAACAAACCTGCCCCTGCTCTTAACGCTGACGTTGGGAGCACTCTCAACGGAGCAGGGAGTAAGTTCTTTTGAGAGACAAGCCTCTGAATGATCATTGGCTTATTTGCTTTGCACCAATCGATACCGTTCTGATCCATCTTGTGTTTCCAGTTGTTGCATCCGCAACCTCTGGTTTGCCTTGCAAGCCAGTCTGGAATCAGTTTCCCCAGTTCTGTCCCTGCTCCACTCATGGCGTACATGCTGTGATTGAGATATCTGCCTCGCCCCAAGTGCCACCAGCACCATTGTCTGGTGTATTAGGAATGACCCCTGCTCCACTTGCGCCGTAGTCTCCGGCGCAATCAAGGTTTTGGCTACCGCACATTGTCGTTGGTAATGTCACCCCTGCAAATGTTGGTTGACTCCAAACAAGAGTAAGCTCCCAAGCTGAATTTATACAAACGCCAGCAGGCTGAATGCATACTTGAGCGGTAACAGCAGTGTCTGGGATTAGCAAATCGTCTGAGTGAAGCGTCACGCTTAACGTGGCACAGCAATCTCCATTTTGTGTCCAAGTAGCCGTGCCATCGACATCGTTGCCGTCAAATAAACCGTTTCCGCTTTGCACGGCAGACCAAGACAGAGCAAAACTGGTAAACTCAATCGACTCTTCTGGACACTGAGTACAGTCAATGCATTCGCTTGCTGGAGGCGGGTCTGGTGGTTCATCGCAGCAAATGTTAATGCATTCAGGAGTCTCAACCGGCGTTGTCTGGCAAACGTAAACAGTGTTGTATGTAAAGCAAAGTTCTTCGCTTAAGGCCCAAGTCCCGCCTGCGTTGTTGCACTCAGACTCACTTTGGATGGTCGGGTCAACGGTTCCATCGATTGTGCATGTGTAGGCACGGTCAACGTCAGAAACAACCTCAACAGGAACAAGGTTTGGACTGATCACCACTGGAGTCACGATCTCTGGACACTGCGGGTTTGCACCGAACACCTTGAATGGTGACATTTGCTCGTATTGGAGATCGCAATCATTGTAGTTTAGGAGTGGCGTTTCAGATGGTGGGTCTGAAACTTTTCGTGCAATCGCCTCGATTTCCTTAGCCTTTCCGTACAATGAAGAGTTGGTGCTTATTATCTGATAGTTCTGATCATTGGAATCCCAGTAACCTACACCTTTCTGACCATTCTCTAAGCAGTCTATTTCTAAACACTCATGAGTGAGGATGTGCTCATTAACAGTGCTACCTTCAGGAGCAAAATAGTTCGGGCTATTAGGATCATGGCCTTCCTGAGAACTTACATACAACCAAGAGCCGCCCGAAGGACCACTGGGTGAAAAACTCGCGCAGACCCATCTTGCAATTGGCTTTTCAACATCAACGATGTGCCACTCAACTTGGTCAGTTGCGCCCGGTGAATAGGGAACGCATCGATTTGCTGCATTTTGCAATCTGCTACTGTACTCAACACGTTCGATAATTGCCCACCCATCCAAAGCGGTAAACATATGGGGATTGCGGACCTTAATTTTGTAGTCAGACCCCTCGGTCGGAACTATGATGTTGGGAGGAAAATCGACATAAGGCCAGTGGCTGATAAATGCGTTTGAAGGATCAAATTTGAGTTGTTTTTCACCTTCGCCTACCTTTCCTGTGATCTTGCCCGTCCCGTTTAACGCATCGATCTGAACCCTCATCTTATTTGCAATCTGAGTGCATTGTTCGACCTCCCAGCGTGGATAACAGATCTTTGATGGATGAGTGCAATCATCTTCGCAGTCAAAAGAATTGTCTGCAATTTCATAAGTCCATACTGCGTACCCGACACTACCACCAGCGTGAAGGAAATCGCCAATATTCGTGTTTGCATTATGTATCGCTGTCAGCGAATCCGCCCCAATTGCGTGGGCGAAAAGCTTTCTCGGGTCGCAAACTGTTATCTCAGTTCCGTAGACAAGCCCATCGTTTCCAAACTGATCCAAGACATTAGCCAGTGCAGTTCCTGTGTCGTCAAAGTCTGTCTTTAATCTGAACCGAACTCTTTGCTGCGGAGGCTTATCTATAGCAAAGAGCACCCCACCGAAAACAGCACAGAATGAAATCGTGTTTGCAGGGATTGCTTGTGTAAATGTGTTATAGACGTAGTATGCAGCATCACCGTAGACGCTTTCATTTGCCGCACCCTTGCCGGTCTGGATGACCTCTACGTCAACCTCTTGATTGTCGGCAACATCCCCCTGCCTTGAACGGGGATAAGGCTTGTATATCTTGCAAGGTTCAGGCGAGACTGCTGCCTCAATCCTGACAGAACCATCCTCATCAACAGTCGAAACAGCAGCAGGAATGCCTTCGGCAGATATAAACGCATACAACTCCATGTCAGCAGCGGTCTGCCTGCCTTGATTAAACTCACCAAGACCATGCTGCAACACATCGTCGGTTGGGTAACCGGCGACCAAGTCTTTTTTTGCAAAGTCACTGAGTTGCCTCGTAACGTCTTTCCGCGAAAATCCGTAGAGTGTCATTTACGTTATCTCAAGAAAATAAAGTTGATCTGTGGTTGCACTTTTAGAATATCATACGGAGGCACTCCGTTTTGAGCACCTTGCGCAAAGGGCAACCCTCCTCGCGGAGATGGAACATCAGACCTCAGATAAAGTTGCTGATGCCCCCATGTCCCAAAGTTTGATGAAGGCTTAAGCTCACCTGATATGTTGAGATATCGAGTATCTGCCCTGACCCTTGGCTGATCCCAACCTGGATTAAGGCCAACAATTACTGAGGAATCGTTAAGTGATTTAAGGGTCCAGTCCCTGACATGTATCGTGTAGGTAACTCGCTGGCAAGCAGTCTGGGTTAGGACTCCAGCTATTAGTAGCGGAACTGTTGTGTCTTCGTAAGCAATGTCAGTAATCATTGCATGTCTTGCTGCCTTTACGTTAAAACCTGACGCAGGTCCATCTTTAAAAACCTGCCATGTTCCCTCGTTTAATCTGTAAATCCTGTCGAACAGAATCTCAGCATCAAACCCTAACTCGTACTGAGAAAATGTGATGACTTGATCAGACACAACCTTCACCGGAGGGTTGCTATAAAGAGAACCCGTAGGCAAGACGCATGGAGAAGGTTCTGCTCCAGCAGCAGCAGTAGACTCATCCTCTGTCCAAGCAGTAACCTCACGCTGCTGTGCTGCGTATGTGATAATTGGGTCAATGCCTTCAATTGCTTCCTGATCATTGTCCCCTGCCGGTGGAGCACTTCCTTGTTCCTTCCCTGTCGTATCAGTAAACGTGCAACTGACAGAAAACTCAAGACCGTTAGACGTGTTCCTATTTACTCCAACCGAAGTGCATCGCCACCAGTAGTAGACATCTCCCGCAGGAGTCTCGTAGACGGTGTCTCCCGCCTTGGGAAGCGTGTTGTTGAAGTTAGCACCAGTCGCTGGTGCAGGAGCGTTACGCACCATGTCCTCGTCCACCGAAGAAGGCCCAAAACCTGGAATAGGAATGGGGTCTTCATCGTCTGTCACATGAACCCTGTATGTAACCTGAATGGACTTACTAACAACCTCCTGCCCGTTCTTCTGAACAAGTGAGTAGGTTGCGTTGCCTGTTTTCTTGCGGCAGATTTCGTATGCGATAGTCATTAGTTAACAGGCTCCAATTTGCTCATCATTTCGTTGTGTCTCGTTTCCTCGAACTCTAATTGACGCCTGTTAATTTCGTTCGCTTCTTCAAGTTGCTGCTCTCTCTTCTTGTCTGCTTTGTCTCGAATTCGCCTCGCCTCCAGTTCATTCCTGCGTTGCTGGACAAATCTGTAATCTGCCCCAGCAGCAGTAAAGTCATCGCTCGGCCCCCCCCGTTTACTTGCTAAGTCTGCAAGCTCTTGCTGCTTCTTAAGTTCTTCGGAAATGGCTTCTGACCTTTTTTTCCTAATTTCAGCAATGTCCTTTAACTTGTCTCTGTGCAGTTTGGACTCATGATTTCTTCTTTCTTCATCTCTCTTTTGCAAATCCTCTGCGCGATCCCTCAGTGCTATCATTTTTTCGACAATCTTAAGATTGTCTTTGGCTTGTTTAATGCCCCTGTCTCCACTTCCCAGTTCCAAGCCTTCCTTACGCGCAAGTCCCAAATCTCGAACTGCCTCAAGCCTTAACAGATCTAACTCCGTTATGCCGTTGATTTCATTCTTAACTTTATCAAGTTCGCTTTTTTCTTTTGCAAGCAGGTCGTTGTACTTAGTCTCTATATCAAGCCTTCTTTTCGTAAAGTTGCTTTTTTTCCTTTCCTCTAGAACAGATTCTTTTGTTATCCCCAATGCCCCTTTCTCTCCCTTTGCAATTGAAACGAAAGTTTTTCTTGTTTGCTCAAAAAAGCCTCGACCATCGGGGTTTAGTATTCGCCTTACATCAAATGCGTCCTTTAGGTCGCTTCCAATAGATCCAAAAAGCCGTTGCATTTTGTTTCCTCGGAAAACCTCAGCAATGTCATCTACCGCATCGCCAGTCAGCCTCTGCAAATTAGAAGCAAGGTTATTTAACCCCTTAAGAGTAGCAACTGTAATTTGTCGAGGACCAAACTCTCCAATAGACGCCCCAATCTCCGACATAAGACCCTTGAACTTTTGCCACTGCGCTGTAACTGTTTCCATGGACGCCTCAAGCCTCCCCTCGTACCTTTCGGCAGCATTACCTAGGGTGTCTGAAGTCATGTTAGCAGTGAACGCACCATCTTCCATTTGCTTGCGAAGACTTGCATAACTCCTCCCAGTCATATCCGCCATTTCTCTCAGCGGGTTAAAACCTTGATTTGTAAACTGGCGAAGCTCTTGGCCTTGCAGTTTGCCAGCGGCAACAACATCAGCAAACGCCTTAGTAAGAAGTCGAAGTCTTTCCGTGTCACCACCGGCGATTGTGGCAAGCTTTTCTAGATCTTTGACAACAAATTGAGATGACCTACCAAAGGCAAGCAGTTGCCTTGCACCATCAGCAAGCACTGAGGTGGTCAGTGGAGTCCTCCTAGCCAAAGCTTGGAACTTATTAACCATTCGTTCAGCAGCATCGGCGTTGTTGTTCATCAAGACAGTAAGGTCAAGCGTGATCTTCTTAAGCTTGTCTGCCTCAGTAACCGCAGACTTCGCTGCAAGACCAACGCCAGCAATCGCAGCGACTGGTCCAGCAAACCTAAGACCCATCTGCGCTGCTGCTCTGACTGCGCCAATGGTCGCTCCTGACGCACCCAAACCACCTGCAACATTGCCCAGTATTCCTGCCTGCATGCCTGGTGACATTTTATTCATCATTCGCATGCGTTCACGCAGGTTGAGCATGAATAATTTGTGACCCTTCGCATTTGCCTTTTGTATCTGGAAGTGCCTGTCAACTACTTTGCGGTGCTCTGCCTCGCTTCGATCCCTACGTTTTACAAAAGCATCGTCTTGGAATTTGTTTTTCTCTGCCTCAATTTTTTTCTCAAGATCGGCCTCCCTGTTTATCTTCTTCTGTAACTCCAGTTCTTCTTGCAGAAGCTTGACCTTTGTCTTCTCAAACTTGTTTATTCCAGTTCTTATGAACCCCTCTTTCTCAAGTTCTTTATTGAGTTCTCTGACAAGTGTCTGACCTTGCTCTTTTGTGATGCTCTTGTCTTTGAAGAGCCTTTTGACATTCTCCATGCCCGCTTGGTAGCGTTCGGTTGCAGTCGTTGCACTCTTCATTCCATCGCGGAATGTCTTAAGTGCAGACCGAGAGTCCATTGCACCTTTCTTGAGCGAGGATGCATTAAGAATAACATCGTATCGCAGAGCACCGACTCGTTCAGCAGTCATCGCACCATTCCTAGCAGTTGATCTCGGGCAGATTCCATATCAAGCTTTTCCCCCGAAGTGGCAGACTCTTCCATTTTCTGGACTGCCAAGTGATACGCGATCCAACTGTCAACGACTGCTGGATCTACGTTATTCATCCAAGTGACCGGATCATCAATACTTAAGTCAGAGCATATTTTAAAGACCCACTGAAGTCGGTGGTTCTTCTGGAACTCTGTCTCTAGCTTTGCGATCCGGCTTCCTCGTTTTTTTCCTTGCTGTCCACCCACTCTTGGATTGCAGAGTGCAACGCATCGAGTTTCATGGAGTCGAGGCTTGCAACAGCCTCTGTGTCAGCATCGGAGAAAACCATTTTGCCATCTTTGTCGCAAACACAATCAATGATCGTGTAAACACGATAACGCTCTCGGTAAGAGTCTTTTGCGTTGCCCTTAGCATCGAACATCTGAGCGGCCCTGCGGCATCTCTTAAGTTCGCTAGGAAGCTTCACAAAAACATCTTCACCGAAAAACTTTTGAGCAAGCTTCTGAGGCTTGTCAATCGCTGCCTTCTCCAGCAGTTTCTTCTTCGTCAAACTCATAGAACTCTTCTCCCTGTTCTTTGTTTAGTAACTCATCAGGCACATCTGGCGGCTCAGAAAATCCGCGAGTCTTGCTTTCCATAAGAGCAGCAATCTCCTCGGAAATCTGTTCCTTCTCCAAAGGCCCAATGTTCTTTATAGTAAAAATAACATGACCTGGCCTGTCCCAAAGAACAAAACCAACTGCCATGCCATCTACCATTACCCAGTAACGCTCTAAGGTTTCTTTCTTTTTTGTTGCAAGATTGAAACCCTCGCATTTTCCAAGCTTAATATCCAAGGCTCTTCTCCTTTGCCTTCTAGATTACGGTGCAATACATATAACTTCTGGAAGTTCAGTGGTAAGCGTTGGGCCGCCAAATCCATCCAACTGAATGGAAAGAGTCAGTTCCATCAACGTACTTGTCTCCATTGATGGCAACCCAAGAGAACTCACAAAACCAGTCGCAATAAGCGTTGCAGCTTGGGTCGTAGTGCTTCGCGACATGGGAAAAGTAATTGTGACCAACAACTGCTGACCATCAACAAACAACTGGGTGGGTCCAGTCTTCGCTGCGTCATAAATGAATGTTGCCTCGATAACACCTGGATCAGAAACGTCTGCTGGAATTCGACGCATGAATCCAGTGTCGTCAAGGCAGGTTGTGTCGATAGCTTCCATCGTCAATTCAGGAAGCTGAATCGAGCGAGGGCATCCCATGCATGGCTCGATTTGAACGTTAGAGTTGTCAACGATGACAATAACTGCACCCTGTCCGGTATCCCCGATGTAGCTGTTGCTGTATGCCATGATCCAAAATCCTTCTAAGTAAATGAGAAGCAGACGTTAAAGTCTTGCATTGTTCTGTAAATGTGTAGATCGCTTCCATCAATAGGCTTAAATGCGTCAGTCGATGGTCCGCTGTGTTGGCCTATCGATCTAACCATCAAGTCCTGTGCGTATCCCCTTGGAAACGACTTGAAGGACGACCTGCATGCTTTCCATGTAATCTGCGATTCTCCCTGCTTGTAACTCCAAGCCTCCAACTGAACGCGAGACTCAAAGAAATCAACC
>WLWE01001044.1_pt1 | contig 22010 bp, 38 predicted proteins | sample 6718301 | NCBI WGS metagenome assembly WLWE01 (sample SAMN12718691, study PRJNA515312) | sponge metagenome | isolation source: marine sponge | host: Mycale hentscheli | place: New Zealand: South Island, Marlborough, Capsize Point | collected 2003-05-01 | reverse complement strand
AAATGGAAATGAACCTTTACGCTCAAAACAAACCAATGAGTACTCAAGATAGAGTATTTGCTAAATTATTTAAAAACTAAAAATTAAAAACCAAAATTATGTCAAATAAAATAGACCTAGCAACAACAGTAAACATTACTAGCACTTATGCTGGTGAATTTGCTGGAAAGTACATTTCTGCTGCTTTATTAAGCGCAAGTACTATCGAAGACGGTGGTGTAGAAGTTATGCCAAACGTAAAATTTAAATCAGTAATTCAAAGAATTGAAACTGGAAGCTTAATCGCTGATGGAACTTGTGATTTTGCTGATTCTTCATCAGTATCACTTACTGAAGTAGTTATCCAACCAGAAGAATTCCAAGTAAACTTACAATTATGTAAGTCTGACTTTATCAACACTTGGGAATCTATTCAAATGGGATATTCTGCATTCAATCCAAACGGATTACCATCATCATTCGCTGATTATTTAGTTGGACACGTAGCATCTAAAGTAGCTGCTGCTAACGAAAATAATATCTGGACTGGAAATTTAGGTGGAGCGCAAGCTGGAGAATACAACGGATTAGAAACTCTTGCTGCTGCTGATGCAACAGTATTAGATGTATCTTCGCCAATTGCTTTAACTGCTGCTAACATCATTGATGAAATGCAAAGAGTTGTGGATTTAATTCCTAATTCACTTTACGGAAAAGAAGATTTAAAATTATATGTATCTAACAAAGCTGCAAAACTATACATTAGAGCTTTAGGTGGATTTACTGCTACTATTGGAGCTGCTGGTTCTGATAACAAAGGAACGCAATGGTATAACAACGGAAGTTTATCTTTCGGAGGAATTCCAATCTTTGTAGGTAGAGGAATGTCAGATGACACAATGATAGCTGCACAATCTAGTAACCTTTTCTTTGCAACTGGATTACTTAACGATTACAACGAAGTAAGAGTAATTGATATGACTCCAATTGATGGAAGTCAAAACGTAAGACTTGTAATGAGATTTACTGCTGCTGCTGCAATAGGAGTAGGTGCTGACGTAGTTTACTACGCTGGATAATTAAACTAAATAAGGGGAGGGTAAAACCTCCCTTTATATTATTAACTCAAAAAACTTAAACATATGTCTTGTGATATTACTGCTGGAAGATTAGAGCCTTGTAAAGACTCGGTTGGAGGGATAGTTGCAATCTACATCTCAAATTATACAAGTGGCTTATTAGGAAGTGCTACTTTTGGAACTGATGATGAGATTACTGCTTTTGCATCTCCTTTAACTTTTTACAAATACGACTTAAAAGGAGCTAACTCTTTCGAACAAACAAACGAGAACTCAAGGGAAAATGGAACTTCATTCTGGACACAAACTGGAACGATAGTTTTAAAGAAACAAGACCTTGCAACTCGTAAAGAATTAAAATTATTAAGTTATGGAAGACCTCAAGTAATCGTACAAGATTATAATGGGAATTACTTTTTAGCTGGAATTGAAAATGGATGTGAATGTGCTGTTAACACAGCTACTGGAGCAGCTATGGGAGATTTAAATGGCTATAACATAACATTTACTGGAACTGAAAAATCTCCAGCATTTTTTGTAGATTCTACAATTATTGGAGATACAACTAATACTGTTGTAGTAGTAGGAACTTAATTTTTATACATTTTTCTTAAATTAGGGGTATTCTTCGGAGTACCCTTTTTTTATATAAAACACTTTTGCCCTTTTTTTGTTATTTAAAAAAGCTTTTAATGATAATACTAAATACAAATACAACTGCACAGCAATTAAAGTTTATTCCTAGAGAATATTCTGCTGATGGTATTATTATTACAGACCAAGACACAAACACACCAGTAACATACCCTAGTTTAACATTTACTAAAAACAAATACTATTTAGAGGGCAATGTTACGTTTAGTCCAGCTTTAAAAGAAGGAACATTTTATACACTATCTGTTTTAAATGGAACAAGCGTAGTTTATAAAGACAATATATTCTGTACAGACCAAACTATTAGTTTATATAGTATTAATAAAGATGTTTATACAGAACACGCAACAACTAACGAATACGTAGTAATATGAGCGAATTTTTCGTAACAAAACTTGCAGCCTACACAGCTCCAGAAGTTGTAGAGTTAAAGAATAAAGATTGGGTACAATATGGGGTAGATAACGACTACTTTAATTACATAATTGATGTAAACAATAACTCAACGACTTGTAGAGCAATTACTATAGGTATTTCTAATATGATTTATGGTAAAGGTCTTGCAGCACACGATGCAGACAAAAGACCAGAGCAATACGCTCAAATGATGTCATTATTTAAGAAGTCTGATTTAAGAAAATTCATAAATGACTACAAAGTATTAGGAATGGCTGCATTTCAGTTAGTTTATCAAGATGGTAGAGTAAAAGAAGTACATCACTTTCCAATGGAAACATTAAGAGCAGAAAAATGCAACGATGAAGGAGAAATAGAAGGTTGGTACTACTCAAACCATTGGGGTAACTTAAAACCTACAGAAAAACCAGAAAGAATACCAGCATTTGGGTTTGGTAAAGCAAATGGTGTTGAAATGTACGTTTTAAAGCCATATGAAGCTGGTAAGTACTATTATAGTAGTCCAGATTGGTCTTCTGCGATGCCTTACGCTGTGTTAGAGGACGAAATAGGGGATTACCTTATAAATGATTGTATAAATGGTTTTAGTGGCACTAAAGTCGTTAATTTTAACAACGGAGTTCCAGACCCAGAAAAAATGCAATCAATTAAGAGCGATGTACTAAACAAACTAACTGGAAGCAGAGGAGAAAAGGTAATCGTTGCTTTTAATAACAACTCTGAATCTAAAACTACAATAGATGACATTCCTTTAAACGATGCACCTCAACATTATCAGTATTTAGCTGATGAGTGCTTTAGAAAACTAATCGTTGGTCATAGGGTTACATCTCCAATGCTTCTAGGAATTCGTGAAGGAAACGATGGACTAGGAAACAATGCAGAAGAAATAAAGAACGCTACACAACTATTTGACAACATAGTTATACAATGCTTTCAAGACCAAGTAATAGAGTGTTTAGATGCAATCTTATCAATTAATGATATAGCATTAGATTTATACTTTAAGACTCTTAAACCTCTTGATTTTAGTGATATTGACATAGTTAATGAAGAAATCATAGAAGAAGAAACTGGTTATGAGTTAAGTCTAAAGAAAATAGATGGAGTAGATGTATATAAGACAAAAGAAGAAGCAGAAGCTAAAGCTTTAGAGCAAGGATGTCAAGGACACCACGAACACGAAGAAGATGGAGTGATTTATTATATGCCTTGTGAGTCTCACGACAAAGCAAGTCTATCAGATGAAGAATCTAAAAATGTATTAGGTCATTTAGCAGAGAGTGGAGAACAAATGTCAGAAGAATATGTGTTTGTTGATGAAATAGACCAAGATAGCGACATAGACAACGAAGATTGGGCAAATTACTTAATAAACGAAAAGAAAAGCACACTATCTAAAGTAAAAGGGTTGTTAGGTTTAAAAGATGAAATAGATTCCAAGAAAAAAGGAAGTTCTTTTAGCTATTTAGATTCTAAAAACGGATTATATAAAATAAGATACACTTACGCAATAGGTTCATCAAAAGCAAGTAGCTCAACAAGAGACTTTTGTAGAAATATGATGAATATGGCAAGTGCTGGTACTGTATGGACAATAGAGGACATAGACAAAGCAAGTAGGCAAGGTGTTAATAGAGAACTAGGTCATAATAGACAATCTTACGACTTGTTTAAGTTTAAAGGTGGTATATACTGTAGACACAAATGGAAAAAGGTCTTATATAGACTAGAAAGCAATACAGAGCCATCAGAGAATTTAGGAAACTATAAAAAGACAAGAACTATTCCTAAAAGTTATATGAAAAACCCAAGAGGTTCTAAACAAGCTGGAATTGCGCCAGAGAATATGCCTAATAGAGGAGCATACCCTAAATAAGATAAGAAATGGCAAAAGCATTATTTATAACAACTAAAGACATTAAAAGGTATTCTGTACTTTCTGGCAATGTAGACCCAGACAAGTTTATCTATATGGTAGAGATTGCACAAGATACAGAGGTACAAAATTATTTAGGAACTAAACTTTTAGAAAAGATACAAGCATTAATTATAGCTGGAACTATAAACGACCCAGCTAACGCTGCTTATAAGACACTTTTAGAGACGTATGTGAAGCCTATGACTATTTATTGGGCGTTAGTATGCTATATGCCTTTTGCTGCTTACACAGTGGCTAATGGTGGCGTATATAAACACACATCAGAAAGTAGTGTAACAGTAGATAAAGATGAGGTTGATTATTTAGTAGAAAAATATAGAGACATAGCACAATTTTACACTAATAACTTTATAGACTTTATGGTGTATAATCAAAATACATATCCAGAGTACAACGCAAATACTCAAGATGACACATATCCAGACACTTCTAACGCAGATTTCGGTGGATGGGTATTATAAGATATAAACAAAAAAAAGAGAATATTGTAAAGTTAGTACAATATCTAAAAAAGAAATATGTGGACACAAACGAACACACTAGACATAGAAATAAATTATAACTATAAAACAAATAAGTAATGGACACTGGAACTTGGGGATTATATTACAATTATACTTGGTGGGGAAACGCTATACAAACAGCTCCTTCAGTTATTGGTAAACCAGACTTTTTTGGAAGTCAATTTGCTATGAATGAAAGACAAGAAGTAGAAGCAGTTAAGTGTTTAGCAGATTGGATTCACGAAACACAAATATTAGACGTATAAAAAATTAAGACAATGGCAAAACCAAAATTAGCATTAATACCAGCAGCACAAGGAGACAAGTTTTATTCTGTACTCCCATCAGATGGAGTAGGAGACTTTGACTTTACTCGTAATAGTTCTGCTACTAGAATAGCACCAACTGGATTTATACAAACAGTAGGAGCATTTGGAAGTGAATTAGTTACTAACGGAGATTTCGCTACGGATAGCGATTGGAGTAAAGGTGCTGGGTGGACTATTTCTGGAGGTAAAGCAAATTATAATGGAAGTGCCAATAATGGATTAATTCAATATGGTATATTTAATACTGGACTTGTATATAGGCTAACATTTGATTTAGTTTCTAATGGAGGATTATTTAAATTTTGGGTAAATGGAACTCAAAATATATTTTCAGCAAATTTATCTACTGGTTCTTATACTTACGATATAGTTGCAACTACAAGCGGAACTGCTTATTTTGAGTCATCTTCAAGTTTTACTGGCTCAATAGACAACGTATCAGTAGTACAAGTAGTAGGAAACAAATCAAGACTAAACTACGACTTATTAAATGGTAAAGTAGTTAATTGTCCTCATTACCTTTTAGAACCAGCTTCTACAAATATAATTCCTTACAGCGAGGATTTTAGTAATGCAGATTGGTCAAAAGAAGATTTGACAGTCTCATCAAATCAAACAATTAGTCCAGATGGTTCTTTAAACGCAGACTTATTAATACCAAACACAAACAATATAGACCATACAATATATGACCAAACAAGCGCAACTACTGAAGTATTTACTGTGTTCTTAAAAGCTGGAGGTTATAACTATGCTTTTGTAGGCGAAAATAATGCATCAGATACAGATGGCGCTTATTTTGATTTAATTAATGGAATTGTAAATAAAAATACAAGTTCGTTATCGGCAAATATAGAAGATTATGGAAATGGTTGGTTTAGATGTAGTTTATATGGTAGTTTTACATATACTTTTAGGCTTATTTGTCCATCTGAAAATGGTCAGTCTTTTATTTTTGCTGGAGATGGAGTAAAAGGAATTTATTCTTGGGGAGCACAAGTAGAAGCTGGCTCATACCCTACATCTTACATTCCTACTAATGGAACAGCAATTACAAGAGCAGCAGAAACTGCTACTGGCTCTGGAGATGCGGCTACGTTTAACGATTCAGAAGGTGTGTTGATGGCAGAGATAAGTGCTTTGGCTGATGATGGAAGTACAAGGAAAATAACATTAAACAATGGTAGTTTCGCAAATCAAATTTCTATATCTTATAATTCTTCATCTAATACAATTGAAAGTTTAGCTTATGATGGAACTGCACAAGCACAGTTATTTTATTCACCATTAAAAACGACAGATTTTAATAAAATTGCTTTTAAGTATAAACAAAATGATTTTGCATTATGGTTAAATGGAATTGAAGTTGCTTCAACATTATTAGGAAGCACAACATCATTTACTTTGACTACTATTTCGTTTGATAATGGTGATGCAGTTGAGAATTTCTTCGGAAAAACTAGAGAAGTACAATACTTTGATTCAGCATTAACAGACGCACAATTAGAAACACTAACAAGTTGGACATCATTACAAGAAATGATTACATCTCAATTATATACAAATTACTAATGGCACAAACACTAAAATTTGGAAATAAAGTATGGGCAGCTAAAGAAGAATCTGTACTGGCATACAACGACATCAATAACAACTATAAGCCTTTGCCTTTCTCTTTCTCAAGAGCAAGTATAGGAACAAGAGTAAACAAAGATGGTCTAATAGAAACAATGGGGCAAGATATAGCAAGAATAGACTATTCAGATAGTGCTGATGGTGTTCTTTTGTTAGAGCCTAGTTCTACTAATTCTATTACTTATAGTGAGGATTTTCTTGATAGTAGCTGGACACGTTCATCAAGCGGAACTGGAATTACACCAATAATAACAGAAAATTATGCTATATCGCCAGATGGTAGTTTAAATGCTTCAAGGATACAATTTGATAATGGAGGCGGCACTTCTTTAAGTGATTTTACTTTTACTCAAACTTTGTTTAATCAGATATCAACAGCGAGTATATCTATATGGATGAAAAGCAACAATAGTAATAATTATGATATTGCTTTAAGAAGTAATAACTTTGTTGTTTGTAACGTAACACCTAAATGGCAGAGATTTGAATTAAATAATGAAAGCAATATAATTGTTTTTCAACTAATTTTAAGAGGTACTTACGGAACTTCTAATAATGCTGATATTTTAATCTACGGAGCGCAATCAGAAAATAATTCAGTAGCTACATCTTACATACCAACATCTGGCTCAACAGTAACAAGAGCAGCAGAGACTTGTAATAACTCTGGTAATAGTGAAGTGTTTAATGATAGTGAGGGAGTATTGTTTGCTAATGTTAAATATCTTACAGAAACATATAGCTTTAATAGGTCAATAACAATAAGTGATAACACAATAAACAATAGACTACAAATAACATTACTTACTAATGGTGTATTACTCGTCTTATATCAAGACAGTTCTGGTAGTCAAACTATGCAAACAACAAATAACCTAGCGCAATTTAATAAGATAGCTTTGTCTTACAGCTCTAATTCTTTAAGTTTTTATTTAAACGGAATAGAGGTTGGAAATATATTGGGAGATTTTTCTTCTATGAATTCTTTACAAACTTTAAGATTTGATAACACAATTTCAGAAGACCTTTACGGACAAACAAAAGAACTTGGCTACTACGATACAATACTAACAGATGCAGAACTAGAAACATTAACATCATACAGAAGTTGGGTGTCTATGGTAAACGAATTAAATTTAAACATAATATACAATGGCTAATACATTAAAATTTGGTAATGGACAATGGGCAACTGGTAACGGAACAGCTCTTGCGTATAATGACGTAAACTCTAACTTTAAGCCTCTACCTTTTGACTTTACAAGAGCATCAAGTGGAACAACAGTTAATCAATCTGGTTTAATAGAAACAGTAGGTAGTGGAATACCAAGAATAGACTTTCAAGGAAATACTAAAGGTGCTTTATTATTAGAGCCTAGTAGGACTAATTTAATAACTTATAGTGAGGATTTTAGCAACGCTTCTTGGATTAAAGACTTTACAAGCATAGTTCCAAACGAAATTACTTCTCCAAATGGAGGTTTAAATGCGAGTTTAATCACAGCAGATGGAGCAGATATTGACCATACTATCTATCAAGAACCATCTTTAACTCCCCAAACTTACACCTTTAGTGCATTTGTAAAAAAGAACACGCAAAGGTATGTTCATTTGGCTATTAATCGATTAAATGCATCTACTCTTTGGGTTAGTTCAGTTTTTGACCTTGATACATTAGATAAAGCCGATTACTCAAACGGAAGTGGATATAATGATGGTGTATCAAAAATTGAAAATTACGGAAACGATTGGTATAAAATTACTCTAACTGCTTATCTTCCAGATTCAACTGTATATCTTGCTTTTATAGGATTTGCAGAAAATATGAGTGCACCAAATATTTCAAGAGGTCGTTGGCAGTTTGCTACTTCTAATTCGTTTTATGTTTGGGGTGCACAACTAGAAGCTGGAAGCTACCCAACATCTTATATACCAACAAGTGGTAGTACAGTAACGAGAGTAATAGATGATATCGAACAAACAACACCTAATTTGAGTAACTCACAAGAGGTAACTGCTTTTATTGATATTGGAGCAAGACCATTGACTGGTTCTAATGTTACTGGAGATGCTATAAAATTTCAATTTGAAAGTGGCAATAGAATAATTTACAATCAAAACGGTTCATCTAATCACAGAATTGAAATAGATACTGATGTAGCAGCTACAAAACAATATTTTTCTACAAATACTAAATCAACAACTCCTATAAAAATTGCAATAGCAGTTACACAAACAACTATAAAAATTCGCACAAATACAGGAGATTTGTGGAACGCTTCTATTACAGGGGTTGCAGATTGGTCAAACCTTAATTTAATAAGTACTGCAATAACTCAATCAATAGGTAATATTAAAATAAACGATTTAAAATTTTATAACACAGCTTTAAGCGATTCAGAATTAGCAGCATTAACACAAGTGTAACAATTACACCTATAATAATAACAAAAGTAAATAAATATGAAAATTAGTAAATACGAATTTGATTCACAAGAAGCAGCAGAATTAAAAATAGCAGCTTTACCTCATTCAACTGATGAAGATGGTAATTCACATCCTTCACATAAACACACTATTGTTAAGCTAGGACACATAGTTTTAGAACAAGGAGAGTATGATGAAGAAGGAAACGAAACTAAAGCTCCAGTATTATCAGACAAATATTCTGTTGATGTACTATGGAACGAAGCAGAAATAACTACAGTAGAATCTGAAGCTGTTTTAGATGAAGATGGTATGGTAGTAACACCAGCAGTAACTTCAGTAGACCACCCTTACGGATGGAAGTCTAAAGCATTAGATTTAGAAGATGAAGGAGTACACGGATTCTTTGGTGTTTCATATCAAGGTAATAAAATGTAATATGACAAAGATAGGAGAAGATACAAAAGTAACTTTAGACTTAAAAACGATAGGAATTATTGTAGGATTTGCAATTTCTATGACCTCAATGTTTGCAGTTTTAAAATCAGATATAGCATTGGCTATGGAATTACCAGAAGCTGAAGTTTCTAAAATAGAATTTTCTTACAAAGATGAACTTACAAGAAAGACATTAGAAAACGCCATAAATGATATGAATACCATCAAGGATGATGTTAAAGAAATAAAAGAACATCTGAATAAAATGGATGAAAGATTATATGAAATATCTAAAAAATAAATTATGTGTAGCGATTGCCCTATTTGTATTTTCTGTAACTCATAGTCAGTCTTATAAAGATGACATTAGTGTCGTTTTATATACTGCCGAGTTTATCAAAGACAATTACTCTTTAAAGCCTTTTAGAGAGCATAATACCAATATCTTTTATATAGAGAAGGATAAGAAGATACACACAAACGAAAAGATTATTTTCTTACCTACTATTTGCCTTTATAACAATGGAGAGCTAATAGAAAAGATAGAAGCTGGTTTAGCAATGAAACTACCAAACAGCACACAAGAAAGAATACAAGAACATATAGACGAATTATTACAAGATAAATTTTAAGATATGAAATACTTATTATTATTATTATTTACAATAAACGCTCAAGCAGACATCTTTAAGGATGTTTTTAAATATGCTACTTTATATGGTGCATATAGTCAAAGCAACTCTATTCAAGGAGATAAGATGTTTTACGTTACACAAAACAGTGAGTTAATAGAAACAACAGAAAGAAACCCAGCAGATGAAATAAAAACATTTGGCTTTAGAAAACTAGCTCACTTTGGATATGAAGATAAAGAAAGATTTTATGATGGAGAAGAACAGAACAATTCTTTAAATTCTAACATAGGAAATGTAAAAGGATTAGAATACTTATTTGAATACCAAGAAGGCAGACAACAATCAATGGAGTTTAAGAATAAACAACTATTTGTTCGTTATTTATCTAAATGGTGGATAGCTAAAGCAGAAGCTAATAAAAACGAATTAGTAGATATAGACTACAAATCATTAGATTTAAGAATTAGAGTACCAATAGGTAAGAAACTATCTTTAAGTCTTGGTGGTGTTTATAGAACATACGAGAAAGCCTATGGTGTAAACCCTATACAAAAGTATTTAGAGGAGAATGCTTGGTGGAACTTATCTTACGATTACTTTAATCATACAGACGCTTTATATAGTTATGAAAACTTATCTACTGGAGAAACTGGTTATGACTACTTTTGGTATAATGCACAAGGCGAACTAATAAGTAATTCTGATTTAGATTATAGAAATAACATATACGGACAATTAGTCAATCAATACAATGCTGAACAATTAGCAATGATAGGTAGTTTTGCAGATTTATCAAGTGTATTCGCATTAGATTTTTATCACTACAGAAAGAACTTTTGGCTGCACGTTTACGGAAATATATTACCTCATCACAAATTACAAAAAGGAGATGAGAGATATTCTTATGGAAACTTTATAGGAAAAGACAACTGGATAGATTATAAATACGGAGGAGTATTTGGTGTAAGACTAAATAAAAAACTAGGATTGTTTAGCGAGATAACTATGCAAAGATATTGGGATAGAGAAATAAAAGTAATTAAAGCTGGTATTAACTTTAAAATATAATAAATGACAAAGAATTTTACTAAAGAGGAATTTGATTGCAACGATGGAAGTGAAATGCCAATAAATGTATATCATAATATTGTTAAGGTTGCTAATCAATTACAAGTATTAAGAGATGAGTTAAAAAAGCCAATACACATTAATTCAGCATATAGGTCAGAAGAATACAATGCATCTATCGGTGGTGTTAAATCAAGCCAACATATAATGGGCAGAGCAAGTGATATCGCTATAAAAGGAATGACACCTTTAGAAGTCTATAACACAATAGAAAGACTTATAAGTAACGGAGATATGTTACAAGGTGGTTTAGGTTTATATGATTCTTTTGTACATTACGACATCAGAGGAGAAAGAGCTAGATGGGATTATCAAAAAAAATTATAATATGTTTTTAGGTTTTAGTTTTATTATTGAAAGAGGTCTAATGTTAGGTTGGGAATATTACCCAGCATTAGAAGAAGACGATAACGAGGAACTAAACATTTACTTAATATTTATTTGTTTACATTTTAAATGGGGTTATGGCGAAGAAGTTTAAAGATACAAAGGTAGGAAAGTTTTTACTGAACAATGGTTCTGGCATTGTAAATACACTAGGAGATGCTTTACCTTCTAATGGTGTTTTAGGTATTGTTAAAGGACTTATAGACAAAGATGAGTCATTACCACCAGAAGATAAAGAAAAAGCCTTAAAACTACTAGAAATGGATATGGTAGAGATGCAAGAGGTAACTAAACGATGGGAAGCAGATTTAAATTCTGATAATAAACTATCTAAAAATATAAGACCACTTACATTAATGTTCTTTTCAGTTGCTTATGTTGTAGGTTGGTATTTAAATTATTCTTTAGAAAACATTACTGGACTATTGTCTTTAATAGTCGGTGCTTATTTTGGTGGAAGGTCTTACGAAAAAACCAGAAAGTAGCTAGATAAATTTGAATATTCTTCATATATCTTTATATTTCTAATTTAATATTTATAATAATTTTGTTATATATATTTATCTTTCTTTATATTTATTTATGTATATATTTATATAAAAATACTAATAATTAAAAAATGTTAAAGTTATTACTTTTTTTTTAAATAAAAAAATGCTATATTTATACTATGAACATAGCAGTAAAAATTAGAAGACACGAAAATCAAACTGAATACTATGATTTAAAACTTTCTACATACAAAGAAAGTATTGAAGGTAAATTCAGTAAAGAAGATTTACGTTACTTAATACAGCAGATAGACAACGAGATAATATAATGCCTAAAAAACCATCAAGAAAAAGTATAGTAAAAAAACTTGATAAAGTATTTAGCCAATATATAAGAAGAAGATTTGCAGTAAATGAAATTGCTAAATGTGTTACTTGTGGTAAACAAGCACATTGGAAAGAGTTACAAGCTGGACACTTTATGAGTAGAAAGCATTACTCGACAAGATGGGATGAAACGAATGTACAAGTTCAATGTAGTGGATGTAATGTATTTAGATACGGAGAACAATTTAAATTTGGTATGTATTTAGAAGATGCTTACGAAAAAGGTACTGCTGAAGGATTACAGAATAAAAGTAGAGAAATAGCAAAGTATAGCGATATACATTTAAAAGAAATGATAGAATATTACAATAAATTACTAACTAACTTAAAATAATTCTTGTTTTGTTTTGTTTTCTGAAAAGGGGTTGACTTCGGTTAGCCCTTTTTTTATTTTAAATTATTTTATAAACATAGTTGTTAATTAAATATTTTTTATTATATTTACATATAACATTAAAACAAGACAAAATGGAAAACTTAAACAAATTACAAGAAAACTATTTATCTAATGTCCAATTACTACAAGCATTAGGTTATCCAACAGATTTATTTGACAATTTATATATTGAAAATTTTAAAGAAACAAAATAAAAAAACTATGTATTACATTATTACCACACAACAAGGAGACCAAATTAAAGAAACTGATTATTTTAAAGCATACAGATATTCTTTATTCAACAAATGTATTTTAGAACAACGTAATGGTTCTGGCGTTAGAGTAGAAATTAATAACTTTAGCAACTTATAATATGAAAAACGAACCTATACACGAAACAGTTAGAGACTTATACACTTTTAAAAATATGCAAATAGATGCATTACAAAAAGAATTGTCTAAAGCAAATACAAGAATAACTAATTTAGAAACATTTATATTTGAGTTATGTGATGATGGATGTCCAGAATCTTATAAAGATATAGTAAAAAAAGAAATACTTAATGACATTACAAGAGATTAACTTTCATAACAACTATGAGTTATTAGCTAACTTACTTTTAGAGTTTAACAAAACTAAACCTAAAGAAACTGATAAATATATGAAAGCATTAAGTGAAATGTATTTTTACATAAATTCAATGCATATAGAAAACAGAGAATTAAGATTAGACAATAGTAATACTAAACAAGAAATAAGAAAACAAACTCAAGACTTTTATGAGTTTCAAAAGAATGTAAAACAAATAATAAAATAAGATGAACAGAGAAAAACTATTAGAACTGTACAAGAAGTACGAATTAACAAAAGATGATGTATATAAACATCAACACTATGTTATAATAACAAGAAAAGGCATAGAAAAAATACAAGCAAAAGAAAACATTGCTATAACCTATGAAGTTATAAAGTGTGAAACTAACTTTGCAGTATTTAAAGCAAATGCTTATATTAGTACAAAACCCAACACAACTATAGAAACTTTTGGTTCTGCATTAAAAGGCGCATCATTTAAAGATGGTAACTGTAATACTTGGTATGTTGCTGAAATGGCAGAGAAAAGAGCTTTATCAAGAGCAGTACTTAAACTAACTGGCTTCTATGAGTTAGGAGTATTTGGAGAAGATGAATCAGAAGATTTTAAAAAAGTAAATAAAGATAAATTAATAAACCTAAATAAATAAACAATGGCATCACTAATCAATTTAAACATTAACGTAGAGAATCTACCAAAAGAAAAATTTGTAAAAGGAAAAAAAGGAGTTTACTATAACTTTACAATAAGTGTAAACGATGATACTAATCAATTCGGTCAGAACGTATCGGCTTTTGATTCACAAACAAAAGAAGAAAGAGAAGCTAAAAAGCCAAAGCAATACATAGGAAATGGCAAAGTAGTTTGGACAGATGGCAAGTCCACTAAAGCACAGCAAGAAGCTCAACCACAAGACAACAACAACAATGTAGATTTACCATTTTAATATTTGGGAGGGTGTAAAAGCCCTCCTTTTTTTATGACCGAAGAACAGAAAATGTTTATGCAACTCTTGGAAGAAGAGTGTGTAATAAATACTAATGACATAGTAGAATATCCACCAGTAGCAATATCTATGGGAGAAACAACTATACAAACACCTAAAGGCTTAAAGACATTACCAATTCCGATTGGAACGTATGGCAACTTTAGTTTTGTACAAGCAGCTCCTAAAACTGGTAAAAGTTTTTTTATAAGTCTTTTAGCTTCTGTATATTTAGGTGGTTATAATAAGTTTGGTGGAGATTTAAGAGGGCATAGGGGAGATAAATGTCTTATACATTTTGATACAGAGCAAGGCAAATTCCACGCAAGTAGAACAATGAAACGAGCTATATCAATGAATAACAATGTAGATACTGCTTGTTATCATACTTTTGGATTAAGAACAGTAGGATATAAAAATAGAGTAGCATTTATAGAATATTATTTAAAAGAAAAAATAGAAAAAGGTAAAGTAGGTTTAGTCGTAGTAGATGGAATTGCCGATTTATGCTCTGATGTAAATTCTATGGAGCAATCTAATTTTGTAGCACAAAAATTAATGGAATGGTCGCAAAAGTTTAATTGCCATATTATTACTGTAATACATAGTAATTTTGGTAGCGACAAACCCACTGGAAATTTAGGTTCAGCACTAGAAAAAAAAAGTGAGCAACAAATACAAATAGAACGAAACACAGTAAACAAGGATTGGATAACAGTTAAATGTAAAAGAAGCAGAGGTTTTGCGTTTGAAACATTTAGCTTTAAAGTTAATGACATAGGTCTTCCAGAAATAGTTGGAGATTTATATAATCCCTTAAAAGGTGTAAGTTTTTAGTATGACAGAATTTTTAGTAGCATTAGGTAAAAATCATAAAGAGTGGGTACAAATAGCAAAAAATCTAGGAGCAAAGGATTATGCAGAAGACATAGTACAAGAAAGCTATTTAAAGATTATTAAATATGCAGACAACAAAAATGTATATAGCAATGGTAAATATTCTAAAGCTTATATGTATTTCACAATTAGAAGTGTATTTATAAATTATATTAAATTAAAAAACAAAGTACATAAAATACAAATAGAAGAATTTTACAAAGACAAAGACTTTAACGAGATTCCAGAAAAAGATATGCATAAGTTTACAGCTACTGATGAAATAAAAAAAGAAGAAGCGTTTTGGAGATTATGCGAAAAGATGGATAATGAGTTAGATAAATGGCATTGGTACGACAAAAGTATTTATGAATTATATAGAGATACAGATTTAAGCATTAGAGGTTTATCAAGTGAAACTAAAATAAGTCCAGTTAATATATTTCATACACTAAAAAAAGGCAAAGATAAAATAAGAGATAAGTTTAGTGAAGACTACGAAGATTTTAAAAACGAAGATTACAATTTAATATGAAACCACCAAAAGACAAGCGTACTAAAGAGTACAAAGAATGGAAAGCAAATTACGACAAACAATCAAAAGGTCTAGGAGATACTATTGCCAAGATTACTAAAGCTACTGGAATAGCTAAAGCAGTAAAGTTTATAGCTGGAGAAGATTGTGGTTGTGATGAAAGACAAATAGCTCTTAACAAAGCATTTAGATATAAAAGACCAAAGTGTTTACTAGAAAATGAATATGTTTATTTAAGAGAATGGTTTGCACAAAACAGAACAAGAGTAAACCCATCAGAACAAAAACAATTACTAAAAATATACAACAGAGTATTTAATGATAAAAAAGTAATGACATCTTGTGGCAGTTGTATAAGAACTATAACTAATGAATTAAACTCTTTATATAAAACCTATGGAAATTAGACCACGCATCAACGGAAACAAAAAAGCAGCTTACGAGAACATAACTAAAAAAGAAACAAGAGTACTTATTATAGGGGACTTACACGAGCCATTTTGTTTAGATGGATATTTAGAACATTGTCAAGAAACTTATGCTAAATACAATTGTAACAGAGTTGTGTTTATAGGAGATGTTATTGATAATCATTACGCTTCTTTTCACGAAGTTGATATAAATGCTGAATATACTGGTAAAACAGAACTTGATTTAGCTATTAAAAAAATAGCAAAATGGTATGAAGCATTTCCTAAAGCACACGTTACTATAGGAAATCACGATAGACTAATAATGCGTAAAGCACAAACAAGCGCAGTACCAAAGAAATGGATAAAGGCTTATAAGGATGTATTAGAAGTACCACAATGGAAGTTTGTAGATAGAGTAGTTATTGATGGTGTACAGTATATACACGGAGAAGCTGGAACTGCAAGAACTAAATGTAGAGCAGATATGCAAAGTACAATACAAGGACACTTACACACACAATGTTACACAGAGTGGTATGTTGGTCAAAACTTTAAAGTCTTTGGCGCACAAGTAGGTTGTGGAATAGATGCAAGTTCTTATGCTATGGCATATGCTAAAAGAGGAAAGAAACCAGCTATTGCTTGTGCAGTAGTGTTAGGAGGACATACAGTAATCAATGAACTAATGGAATTATGAAAAATAAAAAATACACAACCAAAGAAAGATTTAAGATACTAGAATCTACAGTAGCTACTTTATATGTAGCAATAGAAAAACTATCAAGAAGACTTGATGTTGTTGATGAGTTCCTAACTAAAGCAACTAAAGATTTTAAAGATGAATGAAAAACTTACATTAGAGTATATTAATAATGAATATAATTTAAATGCATATTTAGTAAAAGATGAATTTAGTTCTTATGATGCAGAATGTAAGGATTATATAATAGAAATAAAAAATAGAAGAAAGTACTATAAAGATAAATTAATAGAAGCTAATAAGTTATTTGCTAATTACAATAAAGCACAAATAAAAAACAAAGATTTTTTATATTTAGTTACAGATGAAAAAGGGGTTTATGTTTTTAATATAAGCAAAAATATAAAAGAAATAATAAGTCAAGACTTAATACCTAAAGACTGCCCAGCAACAACAGACTTTAATAATAATAGAAAAATTATAAAATATAATTATCTTTTAAATGAAAATTTATGTAAAAAGATATAATTTATAAACAAAATTGTTTATATTTGCTTAAAACAAAACAAAATGAATAAAGAAATAACAGTAGAATATGATAATATAGCATTAGTTGTTGTAGGAGAATATCAAAAAGGACAAGATGGAAGTTATATGTATCCAGATTTCAGTAGTGATTTTAATTGTTTTAAAGTGTTATGTGGAGGACAAGACATTATAGACATACTAGAACAAGAAGTAATTGATGAGTTAGAGAATCAAGCTATAGAAATAATTGAAGAACAATGGTAGTTTTATTTGATGCAGACAGTTTAGTGTATTCTTCTTGCTGTGGTGTTGATGACATACTAGATGAAGCTATAGGAAAGTTTGATGAGATATTTATGTCAATTGTAAATAGACTAGAAGAAACCTACCAAATAGAAAGAGTAATTACTTTTAACAATAGCAAAGGTAATTTTAGAAAACTACTAGACCCAAACTATAAAGCAAACAGAAAGAAACAAGAACATCCTAAATTACTATATGAGATGCACGAACACATAGCAAAGATATATAGCACAAAGAGTTCTTATGGTGTAGAGACAGATGATTTAGTAGCAACGTATTGGAAAACACTAACAGACGAATTAGGACACAACAACGTAATAATAGTATCACTTGACAAGGATTATAAACAACTACCAGCATTGATTTACAACTACCATTATAATCATCAATGTATTTATGACATAACACATCAACAAGCATTATATAACTTTTACGAACAAATGATAGTAGGAGATAGTGCAGATAATGTAAACTACTGCAAAGGATATGGAAAAGCATATGCAATAAAACTTTTCAAAGATTGCAAGACACATTACCAATTTACAAAAAAGACATACGAGTTATTTAAAACAATATATAAATCAAAAGCAAAATTAAAATACATACAATGTTATAACCTTTTAAAATTAAGAACAAAATGAAAACAAAAACAAAACAATTACAAACTGGAACTTTTAACCCATTTTATCCAATCAATGAATTAAAAATGGCAAGTGTAAATAGAGAAATTACATTATCACACGCAGAGAACTTTAAATCTAAACTTGTAGATTACGGATGGTTAATGCCAATAGTTGTATCTTCTAAAGGAGATGTTATTGAAGGACACCATAGAATTGAATCTGCAAAACTTTTAAAACAAAATACTTTACCAGCATATATAATAAACTGGGTAAATACAAGTAAAGAAAGTGAACATCTTAAATGTATAATAAGTTTAAACAATGGAAACAGAGCTTGGAGTATGTTAGATTATTTAAAAGCCTTTTCAAATTATAGTGAAGACTATAAAATAGTTTATGATGCTTACATAAGCAACTCTAATAATGTATCAGTAGGAAACGTTATAAATATATTCTTTAAACAAAACAACAAGCAATTTAAAAAAGGAACAGCTATAATAGAAGATTTAGAGTTTGCTAAATATTTACTGCATAGCCTTTCTGACTTATATGAAAAGTATGGAAGTAAAAAAATAACTGCATATTGTGTAAGAGAGTTTATACTTGTAGCATACAAAAAAGCTAAAAAGGACAAAGGAGCAACAGACTATTTATTAAAACAATACAGCACAATGGCAAAGACAGGTCATTTAGGAATAAGCTCCATTGTAGACTTTAGACCTTTATTAGAAGTGTATCTAAACGATTACAATAAGATAAACAAATGATATACAACCAAGACTGTTTAGAAGCTATGAATAAAATGAAAGACAATCAGTTTGACTTGGCTATTGTAGACCCTCCTTATGGTATAGGAGCAGATGTTGCGCAAAATAAAGCTGCAGAAAGAAGAAAAAGAGCAAAAGGTAAAAATAAATCAGGTAGAGGGTGGAAAGAGTACAAAAAAACTAATTGGGATAACGCTATACCTACAGACGAATATTTTATTGAACTATTGCGAGTTTCTAAAAAACAAATTATATGGGGAGGTAATTATTTTCCTTACTTATGGCAATTTAGTAATTCTTTTATTATTTGGAATAAAGAACAAAGGGAATTTAGTTTAGCCGATGGCGAGTTAGCTTGGTATTCAAAAACCAATAAAGCTATGAGGATATTTGATTTTAGTAGAGGAGGCGCTTTAGCAAATAATAAAAATAATGGAGGCAGGTTACACCCAACACAAAAACCTGTAAAACTATACGAGTGGTTGCTTATGAAATATGCAAAAGAGGGAGATACAATACTTGATACACATTTGGGTAGTGGCTCAATAGCTATAGCTTGTCATAATTTAGGATATGACTTAACTGGTTACGAAATAGACAAAGAATACTTTGAAGCAGCAAAGAAACGAATAGAACAACATAAACAACAAACACGATTATTTTAATGAGAGCAAGTCAACCACACTATGAAAACGGAAAAGGATATGATGTTATAGACTTTATCAAAGACTACAACTTAAACTTCAATAGAGGAAACATAATAAAGTACATAAGCAGAGCAGACAAGAAGAATCACGAACTAATGGATTTACTAAAAGCTAAAGACTATCTTGAAAGAGAGATTGAATATGTACGAAACACAAGGACTCAAGAATGATATAATATATCAATTTTACTACATCACATTATACGACTACGAGAAAGGAACTGAATTAGACGAATTAAGAATTATCTTATACGACTATGAAGACAAAGAAATGTACTTGGAATGTGAAGGAATCAAATTAGCAATAGAACAAATAGAATTTACACAATTAATAAAAAAAATAATAGATGACAACGAAAGAGATTAAAGAGTTAGTAGAAGGAGAGTTAGGATATAGAATAAATGTAAACTCAAGAAAAAGAGAAATAGTCTATGGTAGAGCTATATACTTTAGAATATGTAAAGACAGAACAAACCTATCACTAAAAAAAATAGGACAAACATTAAACCTTGACCACGCTACAGTACTACATTGTATAAATAATATATTCCCTACATTTGAAATGTATAATCCTAAATATATGGAAATATACAATAGAATAATAGCAACAGAAGAATATATACCTAAACACCAAAAACTAAAAACACTACAAGAAGAACATAGAAAACTAGAGACAAGATTCAAGTTTTTAAAAGAAATAAAAATAGACCCAAAGTTAAGACCTCTATTAGAAACAATACAAGAGATACCAGAAGAACAATTACCAGTAGCGGAATATAGAATTAAAAGAGTTATTAATAGATTAAAAGAATATGAAGAATAACAAAAACACAATATATTTGTTATATAAAAAATAATTAATAATAATCTTTTTTAATTATGGATAAAAGAAAAAACAACGGAGGACATACAACTGCTGGTAGAAAACCTAAAGCAGAGGAGGTAAAGCTAATTGAAAGACTAACACCATTAGAACCTCAAGCTTATGCAGCTCTTAAAAAAGGAATAGAATCTGGAGAGTTTAAGTTTATACAAATGTTCTATCACTACTACGCTGGTAAACCAAGAGAAACAAAAGACATCACACTAAACACCGAGCAACCTTTATTTAATATTGTTGATTAATGTTTGTAGTAACAACTGCAATTAAAAAACTTCTTAAACTTAAGAAACGTAAAAAGATAGTTCAAGGTGGAACATCTGCTGGTAAAACGTTTGGCATACTACCCATCCTCATAGATAGAGCTATAAGAACTCCTAACGTAGAAATAAGCGTAGTTAGTGAATCTATACCACATTTGCGTAGAGGTGCTTTAAAAGACTTCCTAAAGATTATGATGATGACCAATCGTTATAATGATATGCAGTATAATAAGTCAATGCTTAAGTATAAGTTTGCAAACGGAAGTTACATAGAGTTCTTTAGTGTTGAATCAGCAGACAAGTTAAGAGGAGCAAGAAGACACACACTATATGTAAACGAAGCTAACAACATACCTTACGAAGCATACAACCAATTAGCAATAAGAACATCTGGAGAGATATGGATTGACTTCAACCCAACCTCATCATTCTGGGCGCATACAGAACTACAAGGCAAAGAAGATGCAGACTTTATAAAGCTAACGTATTTAGACAACGAAGCATTACCAGACACAATTATAAACGACATAGAGAAAGCTAAAGACAAAGCAAAGACATCTACCTATTGGAATAACTGGTGGAATGTATATGGGCTTGGAGAGATAGGAAGTTTAGAAGGTGCTTGTATAAAAGACTGGAAGCCTATTGACTTACCAGACGAGGCAAGACTACTTTGTTACGGAATGGATTTTGGTTATACTAATGACCCAAGCTCTTTAATAGCACTTTACAAATACAACAACTCATACATCTTTGATGAGGTAATATACCAACGAGGTTTGCTAAATAGTCAAATAAGCAACTTACTTAAAACACACCAAGCAAAAGAAATCATATATGCAGATTCAGCAGAACCTAAATCAATTGCAGAGTTATCAAGCTATGGTCATTTAGTATTGCCAGTAAAGAAAGGTAAAGACTCAATAGTGTATGGTATCAACCTCATCAACCAAAATGAAATCTATATAACTAATAGAAGTCATAACTTAATCAAAGAACTACAGAACTACATTTGGTTAAAGAA
>WLWE01001043.1_pt1 | contig 22020 bp, 9 predicted proteins | sample 6718301 | NCBI WGS metagenome assembly WLWE01 (sample SAMN12718691, study PRJNA515312) | sponge metagenome | isolation source: marine sponge | host: Mycale hentscheli | place: New Zealand: South Island, Marlborough, Capsize Point | collected 2003-05-01 | reverse complement strand
CGGTATCAACTCTATCCATACTTTGGTGGAGACGAAGCCGCACCACACAATATAACAATTAAACTTAAAAAAGATGTGTGAAATATGTGGAGGTCTTTGCGGAGGCTGTTAAATAACAAAAGGGAGGTCTTACGGCCTCCCTTTTTTGGTTACAGGAACGTTGGGTATGGTGCCCATTTTTTTTGTTCCTTAATACAACTTAGCTTTTTTCTTTCTTGATTTCTTAATTTTAACTTTAGGTTTAGGAGGTTTTATTTGCCACTCTGACCAACCTAATATCATAGCTACAGACTGCCATGCTTCTGTATCTTCTTCTAACGCAGCACTTATATTGTTTATCTTATTATAAAGTCTATCTATTGGTATATTAGTAGTAGCTGATATAATTTTAGCAGCAGACTCATATGCTGGATTATCTAAGCTAAAACCTTTATTAAACACTTCTGCTCTACGTTTTTTACTGTCAAATGGATATGCAGCGCTTTTAAGCTTAGACAACTTAGTTTTAATAGCAGGAGAAAACTCTAACAGCTTCATCCAAGCATCACTATATTCTGGTCTTGATTTTTGACTTCTGTCGTATATATCTATACCTAAATTTTTAAGTACTTGAACAGTAACCCCAGCAAATCCTAATCCTCTCAAAAACGAGTCTAACATTCCGTTGGCCGTGTTTATTATTTTTCTTTTCTCTATTTCATCTAAATCATCATCTCCAAAATCTATAGCAAACAATGCTTGTTGAAGTGCATTAAACATTAAGTTTTGCACAAACGCATAATAGCTTATTCTAGCTAACCTAGTTCTATTACTTTGAGCTAGTGTCTTGCCTGGCATAGGTCTTTTATTTATCATATCTTGTATATCACGCTTCTGTATTCTAGCATACTGCATAGGAGTGTTAACATACTGTAATATGATTCTACCCATATCACCTGATTGTTGTTGTGATATTTTGCTAGGATCAGAAGACTGTTGAGATGTTTCTGACACAGCTCTAAACTCCTCCATAGCTTGAGCTTCAGCTTCTTCTATAGACTTACCTTCATTCTTTATTAAATCATTTACTCTATTTCTATAAAACATAGCACCACCAGAAGCTATAGCAAAACTATCAGCATACTTAGTTGGCAAATAACCTTTTTCTAATATGTAATTTAAAACTGACTTAGCTTTGTTCTTAGAAGTTTTAGCTGCATCTGCAATTTCAGATTCTGATATATTAAGCTTTAAACCATTACGTCTGTCCATTAGATAATCAGAGTTCATTAACATAGTAAAATCTTTCCAGTATTGAGGTTGATTAGCAAAAGCTTTACCAGCATGATATGGACTATTAAAGCTCCAGTTAACAAAGTTAGCAGCAGATATAGTTTGTAGTAAAGCTGATCTAGTGTTAAAGAACATTGTAACACCAGTGGATTGGTTTATGTAGTTTAATACTTGATTGCTTAGTTTATTACCTCCTTGAATTCTATTTCTACCAGACTTCATTCTAGATAAGCTATTTCGCAAAGCTTCTACATATTTACTTCCTAAAGCAGCTTCTAATTTATTCATGTTTTCTTTAGAAAATATAACATCTACATTAGCTTGCCATGTTTCCAGATACTTACCACGTTTAGTTGTATTTAATACTTCTATTAAATCAGTTGTAACAGTTCCTACAGCCCAATCAGCTTTAGGTGTAGAATAACCATCTCCTTTAGTTATAGATAATATTTGCTCAGCAAACGTTTTAAGCTTAGGATCATTTTCTATTAAGTCATTTAATTCTTTAAAGTCCGTCTTAGACAAACCAGGTATTTCTTGACCAGTCTTAGCCCATAAATAAACTCTTACAGCTTGTTCGTTAGTAAAGCCTGATTCAGTAGTTTTACGTAAATCTTTAGGAACATCTAGTTCTTTTTTAAGAGCTTTAAAATCAGCCATTAAATTAACTCTATCAGTAGATAAGTTTTCTATAGCTTGAGCATAAGGTTTTAATAAAGCTTTATCATAAAACTTCATGTGTTCCATACCTTGTTTACCTTTACCTAACGTAGCATATAGTAAACCTTGAAAATCTTCAGCTGATGGTGGTATAAAAAACTTAAACCTACCTTTTCTAGCTCCAGTCAACTGAGCTTTAACATCTGAGTATACTTTAAATCTATCTATTCCTTTAGACTGTTCTATTATAACATTAAACTCTTCACTCATTGACATGCTAAACTTAATCTTAGCTTTTTGAGTTTCAGATTTAACATCAATAACATTCAATACTTTTTCAACTGGTGCAGGCTGTTTTTTTCTAGGTTTAGTTATTTCAAAGTCAAAGCTTCCACCACCATCCCAATCAGTAGTTTCCCAAATATCAGTATTCCACCCTAAATCTTTACTTAGTCTATCCATAACGCTAGTATAAACCTTAACTCTACTTGGTTCTGATTTATCTGCACTAAACTCAACTCTTTTTATTTTACTATTAGAATTTATAGCGTCTACTAGCCCATTATAAACAGTGCTAAACACAGATATAGCATTACCAGTTCCAGTTATACCTTGAGTTGATCCAGTTTCTGTTTCTAATTCAAACTCGTATCTATAATCTCCTTTTTCATCTACAGGATATAACCTAACCAAATAACTTTTGTCTTTAATTTTAAAGTTAGAAGTCATGTTACTGGCTTCATCTGTTTTCCAATTTAGTTTTTTAACTAAACTTTTACTAAACTTTATGTTGTTTTGCTTAGCTAGTTGTGTTTTAGATTTAACATCCATTAAACTCATAGCTTCACTAACAGCTTTTACATTAGCAGAGTGGTCGTCAGCAAAGTAAAAATCATTATAACCTTCTGCTGCTTTATCAACTATCCAGTTTGATTTAGCAAATGGAGAGCTATCACCTAAACCAGATATATTTTTAGCAGGTATATTTAAACCAATAGCATCTAAAAACTCTTTAATAGCAGGCGATGCTTCTTGAGATCTAGCTGTTAATACAAACATATCTTCTGTTCCTCTTGTTTCTTGTATCTTCTTAGCCACTTCAAACAATGGACCTTTTTTACCATCCATTACTTTGTTAAACTCTGAAAAATCCCATACAGCTCCTTCAGCTAGCATTGCATCTCCTTTTTTAGCAAATTCTTCAGCTGTTAATTTACCTTTAGCACCGTCAGGCATTGTATACAGTACGTTGCTTTTGGTTCTAGCTAATGTATCATCAAAGTCAAATACTCTAATCTTTTTAACTGGAGCATTAGGATTACGAGCATTACGTAAAGCCTCATCTAAACTAGCAGCTTTGTTAAGAACATCTTCTGAGGTCATGCTGTATGAATTTTTAGTATTCATTACTTTTGCATCATCAATTAAAGGTACAGTTACTTTTTTAGTTGTTTGACTTTTCTTAATAGCAATAGGAAGTCCTAAAGCTAATTCTTTTTTAACTTGCGCTACACTTAATCCTTCTCTTATCTGTTGTACTATTAGTCTATTTTGTAAAGCGATTACTTCAGGATTATTTCTATATTTTTTATCTACTCCTACATTATAATAATCAGTAAGTATAGACTTATTACCATCATAATCTAGTATTTGTATAGTGTTTAAATTGAAACCAGGAACTGAAGCATAGCGTACCCAAGTTGCATGTATACCTATCAACACATTATAAAGATCCTGTTTCTGTGGACCTTCTTTCATTCCTAATTCTTTAACGTTTACTAAATCGTCGTCTACTTTAGAAATAGGACCTTGAAAATAATTTAATTCTAATCCCGTAAAATTATCATCTGCAACATTGTTTATAGCTAATAATAACCCTTGTTTAGCAACTAAACTAGCACCTAATGCATGTTCTTCTGTTATTTGTCCAGGTAATAAATTATTTAATCCTAATTGCCTAAAAGTAATAGGAGCTATCTTTCTCATAAAGTGTGGTTGATGAGCGGCTGTAGTTCTTAACATACCTGCGGCAGCTGAAACTATATCATCTTGTCCTTGTAGTCGTTGAAAAATTTGTTTTAATACTAAACTTTTTACCTCATTGTTTCTAATATTTTCTTTGCTACCAAAGTAATTATCAAACTTTGTAGTTTTTTGCCCATGTTTTGTAAAAGCTATAGGTAAAGCATCAAACTCTACTATTTTACCATTTACTTCTTCTTCAAGAATAAAATCAGGACCAAATTGAATTTGGCCTGGTCCACCAAAATTAGCATCTAAATAATCTATAATTACTTGTTTATGATCAGCTTGTGGTTTGCCTGATTTAGAAACTTTAGTAGGATTTTCATCTCTAAAAGGAAAAGGATAATCTCTACCACCTTTGTTATTTGATTTTCCAGCTCCATGAAAAGCATTAGACTCAATAAAGAAAGATCTAGGATATAAAGGAATTAGTTTAGGTAATTCGGTTTTAATCCACTCGTCGGCTTCTTCTTTGTTTTTAAAATTATAATTTATACCTTTATTATCTTCTATAAATTTTTTCCAAAATAACTGATCACTAATGTAATCTTCATAAGGAACAATACCATAATTATTACTAAATTTAATTCCTGAATTTAATACAATTTGCTCTGAAGTATTACTAAACTTAATTCTTGGATCTCTCTGTAATTTTTTAGCTAACAATGCTCTTTCAGCGGGTGAAACTCTTCCTTCAGCTAAAGATACTACCATATCTCTACCTACCTCTATAGCAGTAGATGCAGCAGTTGATGTTTTTCTATTACCTCTTAATCCACTTTTCTTACCAGTAGTTGGACTAACTGGTGGAGCTAATATAAAATCTATAAGATCTTTATTATTGAAATCTTTAAACGTGTAAGAATTAACACCTTGAGCATTGTTCTCTACGTATACTGTTCCTTCGTCCATAGCCGCATCAATCTCAGCATTAGTACCTAAGTCTACAGGTGGATTAGTAAAAACTCTATCTTCAGGTTTAACTTGTGATTCTAACTTAACAAAGTATTGAACAGGCAAAAGCTCTTTCATTTTAGGAGCTAGCTTCTTAATTAGAAATTCATACCCTTTAGCTGTACCAAAAGCTTTCTTCATTTTTGGAGTAAGCTTAGCTTCAAGAACTTGTGTAATAAAAGGTCTATACTCTTTAGAGTTAGGATCTGGTCTTACACCTTCTAATATCTCTAATGCAGCAACTTCTATATCTTCTTCAACTTGTTGAGTTATTAATTCAGGAACTGCTTTTTTAATTTTAGATCTTGGAGTTACTTTATCTTTTTTACTTTCAACTCTTGTTGTAGGAGTATCATCAGCTGCTATATTTAAAGGTCTACCTTCTTTATCAGTTAAACCAGTTTCAGACTTTCTTTTTTCACTAGCTTTTGCTAAATTTTTTTTAGCGTCCATTCTTCCAAAGTTAGTATTGGCAAATATAAATTCACCAAAACCTTTAGGTCCAACAATAGATCCGTCTGCTCTTTTTGCTTTAGGATCAAAATTAATCAACCTATCTCTAACGCTTTCAATTATTTCCTCTCTTAAAGCCGTATTTCCTTCTGTTCTTTTTGTTATATAGGTTAATATTTGAGGTGCTAGTTTGCCACTTGGAGATAAAATTCTTTGAGGAACGCTTGGATTATCAAGAAGAGCAAAATAATCTTCTCTTGTATTTACAGTTTCTGGCATTAAACTGTTTATAGGACCAAGATCGTCTTTAAAAACTGGTTTATCAGTCTTAGAAGTCTTTGTATCAGTGACAAGTCCTTTACCTGCATCAGCCATTAGTCTAGCTCTTTCAGATATTCTGTCTTTCTTAATATTTTTTTGATAATCTTTTATAAAATTATAAACATCTCTTCCGTTTTGAAATTTTATATCAGTGTATCCTTTTTTTCTAAAACCACTAAGTAGAAACTCTTTCATCTCCCATAGTCTTGCTCCTAGGTTGTCAGACCATTTAATTTCTTTTTTAGCTATAGCATCAGAGAACGATGTTAAGTACTCTTCAGCATAGTCTTTATAGTCGTTTTCTATAGCTCCATACTCATCAAACAATATATTACCATTCTCATCTCTTTGGTATCTATAATTATTGTCTATTCTTCTTTGAACAATTCTTAACTCTTTACTACTTAAAGTCTTTTTAAATTGATCTGCTAATTCTACAGCTCTAGTTTTATCGCTAAATTCTGATTTTAAAATTTTGTGAAGCAATTCATGTGAAGCAGCAGAAATAGCACCTTTTCTAGCAGCAACTTCTTTATTTATTACTATTTGTCCATTAGGTAAAATAAAAGCATCAGAACGTTTTATATCATTTACTTGTTGATCTATTTGAGATATTTGATCTTGCAATTCCCGTACCTTAGCCTTACCTTCTTTAGAATTAGGATCTTTAATAGCATCAATTTGTTTTTGTACTTTAGCTTTTTGATTGTCAGCATAAGTTGTGTAATTACTTTCTAACTCTTCAGTTGTATCAAACACTTCCATAGCTGCTCCCTCTCCTATAGACTCATCAGCTTTAAAGTCAGTATCACCTACTTCAGAGGCTATTCTTGCAACAGCTCCTTCTCCTTTACGCATTTTTTCAACCTGTTCCATGGCTGATAACTCTAAGTCAGTGGCAGCTATTTTACCTTCTAAATCTTCTTTAGATCCTTCTTCAACAATCTCTGTTGGCTTTATAGCATCAGAGACTTCATAAGATTTTGTTCCAGTACCAGTTTGACGTTGAATTAAACCTCTTAGATATTCATTTACTTGATCTAGTTCTGCATTATCTTCCTGAGTAAAAGTATCATCAAGGTTTTTTATCTTTCTAACAAGTTCTTGCTTTCTAATCATTGCGTCTAAATAAGCAGAACGCTGTGATTCATTAAAACTATAAAACTCTTTAGGCATTTTTAATGTAGAGTTTCTTACATCTGATATTGCTTCTTTTTCTTCACGACCTTGTTCTTCTGTTATCTGACCAAACTCTACTTTTCTATCGACACCTTGAACTGCATTATTAAAAGCTTTTTCAGCTTTTTTTAAATTTTCTCCTAATCCACTAATATCTAATCCAACTGCTACTTTAGTTAAAGCCGCTCTAGTTTCTACTTTAGTTTGTCTATAAAAAGATCTAGAACTAGGTATAATAATACCTACTACAGCACCACTTTTACTTGCTTCAATGATTTCGTCAGTATCAACATAATCATACAAGCCTTTTAAACCTCCTAGTTGATACCCAGTTGATAACTGTGAAACGCCCTGCTGCATGCCTTCTGTTAATCCTTCAACAAAACCAGACTCTCCAGCTATTAAAGCTGTTTTACCAGTATTCTTTAAAAAACCTTTTATCTCACCTCTGAATAAAGATTTTAAACCAGTTTTTTCTGTTACACCTAAAGCTTTAAAAGCTTTACTAACACCTACTAAGTTACCAGCTTGCTCTAAAGAAGTACTAATTGCTGCAAAAGCAGCAGCTTCAGATTGATCTGCATATTTACCTTCTTCCAATGCTTGATAAATTTCTTCAGTAGTAGGTTCTCTATCTAAGTCTTCTCTCAAGCCAGTTAGCAAAGTATCGTAATACATCGAACCATATTCTTGAGCAAACATTGTTGCGGTTCCAAGAGCAATTAGCACAGGGTTTCCAGTTGCAGCACCAGCCATAGTAATACCCATTTGTGGAAGAGTTTCTCCTACTGCCATACCAGCATTAGCAAAAGTCATACCTTCATCCCAATCTACTTGTTGAAATATTTCAGCATATTTATCATAGCCTTCTATATCTTCTATATCAGTTATTATATCTTTTTTATATTCTGCAGCTTTACTTTCTTTATATTTTAAATAAGCAGCTACAGTCATTTTTTTAGTCTTTCCTCTATAATCAGCAGTATTTTTTGATCTACCTCTTTCGTCTAAAACATCAAAACCTTTTTCCCCATTAGGAGTGTCTACACTTTTAATATCACCAATAACTTCTTCACCATAAAAACCACTTATTTCAACATTAATAATGTCTTTAGGATTCATTCTTTTGGCCATAGCTATTTCACTAGCTGTTCTTTCAGCCCCTAACTGACTGCTTGATATAGTTACTTGATTAGCAGTAATCTTCGCATTAATTCCTACAGCTTTGTATACTCCTTCAATTATACTTGTTCCAAAATCTATACCACCAGCTACAAATGGAACACCACTTGTTTTGTATCTTGCAAAATCAACACCAGCTAGTATTACATCGTTAGATCTTTGCCACTCTTTATTACTTTTAGCAGCTGCTTCACTGGCTATTAAAGTATAATCTGATCTAAAGTCTATTAAATTTGGATTTGACTTTAATTCTTGATTTTCTAAAAGCTCCTCTCGCTTGCTAAATCGAGCCATAAGCTCGGTTTTTTCTAAATTAGTAATAGGTAAGTCGTTTATTCTTTTTAGCTCTGCTTCTATTCTACTCTCGTATTTAGCGTTAATAGTTTTATTGATTAGACTTACAATTTGATTATTCGCCATTAAGCTATCAACAGCCCCAACAATTTTTTGCTCTACAATGTCTGAACCCATATCGTTCTTTATCACCCCTAAAGAAGACTTAACTGTATTAACAATTTCTGGTTTAGGAATAACATTAGTTGTTTGATTTTTAGAATCATATTTTATGTTTACTAACCTAGGAACCGGCAACTGAAGCATTAATCTTGCTTTCTCCGCGTCAGTAGTGTTTAAATCTCTAACAGCATTTAAATCATTTTGATATGCTGCAACTTGTTCATCTACTGTTAACTTAGAGTTTAACAAAGGATTTGCTGCTATTTCTTCATTATAAGCTTTTTTACTTTTATACCTATAAAATCTAGACTCTTCATCAACTAAAGCTTCAAGTTCTAATTCATTTTCTTGATAAGCTTTTTCATAAGCTATTCTTTCATCCTCGTTTTTTTGTTGCCTTTCATTGTTTGTCCAAAATTCTCTATGAGTTGGGAATCCAGCATATTTTTCTGCTAACTCAAGCTTATTTCTTCTTTTCTCTAAATCTTTAGCTTCTTGTTCTATTCTTTCTCTATCCTTTTGAATTGTTTTTTGATTACGAACATAGTTATCTACAACATCTTGTCCATCAACACCATAGCTTGCGGGGTTTTCTCTATTTAATGCATCTTCAATAGATCCATCATGCTCTATGCCATATTTGTCTTTACCTGTTTGATAAACTAAATCAGGGTTTAAAATAAAATCTTCTTCCTCTTCTTGCTCAACACTTGATTGTGCTAATTCTTCTAAAGAACTAGTTGGATTAAACGAATTTCTATAACCTAAAAATTTACCTACATTTCCGGCGCTAAGATATGGAGAATCCAATGAAGTATCTACCGACTCTAAGTCCGTATTCTCTTCTACTGCTACATCTTCCGCTACAACTTCCGCAGCATCCACCGCTGTAGCTTCTTGCTTTTCCACTTCTTCTTCTGCTTGCTTTTTAACAGCGCCAACTCTAGCTATATAGTCAGTAAACTCCATTTTAGAATCAGCTGCAGCAGCTTGAAGAGATGCTAGCGTATACTCTTGATCTCCAATTAAGTATATTTCTTCCATTATATTTTATTTATTTTTTTTCAAAAGTATCTGGCGCACCGTTTACACCAGGTATTTTAATCACATTACCAGCGCCGTAAAGTTTTTCTGCCGCTTCTCTAGTAGTGAATGTACGCGTGCCTTCGTTTTTATCAATTATATTAAAATAACCTTTAAATGCCCCATCATATCCACTAACATCAAATATTAAGTTGTTAAGTTCTTTTTGATTAGAGTTTTCAACTTCATCTGCTGTCATAACTATCATAGGTTTTCCAGCTGTTATTTTCATTATTGCGTTAGCAGGAAGATTCTTAATATAGTTTGGGTTATCTACCATTATTGCTTTATTGTACTCATCAACACCTGCGATCTTTTTTGGATTATTACTAGTGTATTCACTACCAGTCATATAGTTTTGAGTATAAGCTGAATTTTTAGCTCTTTGGGAAGCGGTTTTAGTTTCGTTTAATATCTCAACTATTCCTTTAGGATTTCCTTTGTAATCTTTATCATCTATTGTATCTCGAAGCTTATAAAATGAATCTTTATCTTCTTCAAATGCTTGTTTCTGTTCATTACTATACTGACTAAGGTTAGTCATTTTAACAGTTTTAGTATCTAAATTTTCATCATTTTGAGGAGCTAGCGTTTCTGAATAATAATTAGCTAAACCTCTTCTAGCAGCATCCTCTGTTCTTTCTTTAAATTGTTTAAGCTCATCTTTCGATATTTTTTTATCATCATTCGTGTCAGCAGCCTTGTTATATACCCCTTGATTTATATCTTTTATAGTTTTCCAAGCTAAATCTCCTTCAATCATTTGATTTCCATCTTCATCTTTTATGAAGCCGCCTCTGTATAATTGATCCCATGTTTTATCAAATCCAGAATTTCTTATATCAGCATTTAGTTTAGATTTATAGTCAGTTAGTAAAGACTTTCTAATACTTTCAGCATCGTAAATACTTCTTGTTGTAGTTGTTTTTGTTAAACCATCTGGACTATACGTTGTAAAATCTTTGGTTTGACCTTGAAAATGTTTACCTAGTCCAGTTTTTGGATCATGCCATTTGTCGCCAAGTGTTTTTTCTATTAAATCAGCTTCACCTATAGATCGTGTTTCTTCAATACCATTGGAAGTAGCAGCTGAATCAGCTGTTATATTTCTATTTATAGCATCTCCGTTTTTTAATGTTCCAACAAGACTCATTTGACCATTTTCATCTGTTACAAAATTCACGCCTTCATCGTTAAATTGGTTGTTGCTTAAACCTTGAAAAGTGTTTATATAGTCTGTAGAAGTCCCTCTAACAAACCTACCTAACTCAACCTCTTTGTTTACGCCAACTCTGTTTGCTTCAATTTTCTTACCCATTTCATTACCTTGAACCATCATAACACCCATGTCTTTCAAAGCTTGATTGTCCATAAGCTGCTGAAGTCTTAAAGCGTCTCTAAGCTCTGGAGTACCATTTTCTCCATATGCTTCCATATACATTTTATTTTGTTTTGATGCAGCTTGTGTAACCCATTTTCTAGCTCCTTCGTTGAATTGTACATTAGAAGATTTTTCTGAGTCAGAATATGCTTTAATAAAATTAGCTGTATATGAATTAGCTTCACGTGTTAATCTGCTTTGAACTTCGTTTTCTGCTTTTTGCTCTTGCGCTAACCTATTTATTGTACCAGTGATACCACTTACTAATCTAGATGTTCTAGCTTGTGATGCCGCTATTAAATTGCCTCCTGTTGCTGTTAATGCCATTTTGCTTTATTTTAAATGATTTTATTTCTTTTGTTTTGGAAATTTAAGTTCTGTACCAATTTGAGCACTACCTGATAAACCAGACATAAAAGCCTCTGTAGATGCGTCACTTAAGTTATCTCCTCTCATAGTGTGATAATCTTCCTTTTCTTCTAATCTAGCTAATTCATCTAAATCTCTTTGCTCTTGTCTATTATACACATTAACTTCTTCAGCTAAAGCTCCTTTTTCTAATGCCATTCTTTCAGCTGCTGCTTTTTCTTCACCCTCTGCTGCTTTCATGATGTTAGCAGACTCTTGAGTTTCTATACTTGCAGCTATACCTTTTTTACTTTGCATTGCTGCTCTAGCCAAAGCAGTTGCGCCACCAGCAGAAGCACCAGAGCTCATCATAGCGTCTAAACTATTTGCTAAAGCCATATCGGTTTGCTCTGCTTGCATCTCCGCAGCTTGAGTAGCTACAGAAAGATTAGCATAAGGATTATTTACTTCAGCTTTAAGCGCTCTAATATCATCAGACTTATCTATAACATCTTGTCTACTTTCTTTTAAAGCGTTTATTTGATCTAATGCGTCAGCAGCTTCGTCAGCTTCTTTATTAGATTTACGTTTTTTTACGCCTGCGTCTATTGCTCCTATAACCATAGGGGCTGCTATTATTGCTACTACACCAAATGCCATATTATTTTAGTTTTAATTTTGGGTGATTATAGTCTTTCGCTATTACATCATCAACCACTTGTTCTACATCTTTCTTATCGGTAGGATGTACTGTTATCCATACCATAGTTTCTTTTATATACAAAATTCTTTGAGTACCAGGCTTTGTCATACCATGGTACGGTGCTTCAATTTCAAAAACACCTTCATCAGAAATAACTGTTGCTTTTCCTTCCATTACAAAAAAAGGATGAGTAACTAAATGAATAGCACTCAAGTGCATAGTTCCTTTAGGCATTGTTATTTTTCTAATATATGTACCATCTCCAAACTCATGCTCTAAGCTTCCACCTCCTACGGTATCTAATTCATCATCTTTAGCATAAGATTTTCTTATTACTGAAAACTCATGCTTAGCAAACTGATCTTGAAATTTTATCATTTTACTTCTAAAATCTTTTTTACTTAATACACCTGCTCCTGAAATAATTTTTTTTAATTCGTTAGATGTTTTACTTTTCATTTAATTTTATTATGATGATTGAGCAAAGTCTGATGAAACTGCCCATAATTCTTTAGCTCCACCTAATTGAGTACTGTTATCTGTTTCAATAGTCACTGTAGCAAAATATCCTTTTATACCTGTTATGTCAGCTCCAAATCTTACTTCGCCTGCTCTAGCTATAGAACTAGAAACTAAATTAGCAACATACCTGTTTTCTTTTCTATTAAATCCTGCACGCTGAGGTTGTCCAGTTACTAAATCAGTATACAAACCTTCTTCGTAGCTATAAACCTTATTAGAAGTGTCCTGATTGGATATATAAGAGCCTGGGTTAGTAACGCTTGGGTTTGGCTGTTCTAGTCCAGACACAAACGAATTAACTTCCCATCCGTTACTTCCTTCATAAGCTATTGTCTTAAATACTTTAACATTAGAAGGGTTTGGATTAAAAACAAAAGTTACATTAGATGGGTTTCTAACTCCATAAAATAATCCTCTATTATTTTGAACAGTATTGTCGTAATGTTGATATAACTCAGAGTTGTCTAAAGAGTAAAACTTATTTCTTAAACTACCCATTAAAGTAGGTTTGTAAGTGTAAAAGCTTACCCAGCCGTTTATTTGTTCGTCAAAACATAGAGTGTCGTATGTATCAACTGAAGTGCTTATAGATGATGGATTTTTTTGCAAAGATAATACATAGTTTTTATTATGTATATCCCATCCACCTATCATTTTGCCTGTTGTAGAGTAATAAAATCTTATTAAGTTAGTGTTTGGAGTTGGAGATGCTGGGACAGTTATTGTTACAAATAATTCTGACAAATAAACTATTGTATCCGTTCCATCTATTAATGTTTTTACTACAAAACCTCCTGCATTAACCCAAGTACTTCCATTATCAACACTATAAGAACATGACATTCCAGGAGTTATTACTCCAGTTAAAGTAGAGGTTTCAATTTTAAAAGTAGTATTAGTACTTGAAGAAGTTTCAGACAAACTAGCATCTACATTATAATCTACACTAACATCACTTATCGTTGCAAACTCATCTCTAAAATAATCAGTCATACCATATGCGCTAATTTCGGTTAATCCGTCATTAGACAATCTCATTACAGCATTACGATCTTTGTCAGTAAAATATTTTCTATATCCATAAACAGCAAAAGATTCTGGATTATTGCTAATACCATACTCTCCAGTGTAAGGTACTATTTGTCCTATTACTTTATTAGCAGCCTGAGTTTGTGTACCACCTTCAGTTGTGTATATTGTATCTTTATCTATCAATGCTCTACTACACTTATCTCTTTGAAGTACTATTAAATTAGTATCTTCAGCATACGTTTTTTGAATAGGTCCATTAACAGGATCTGCTGATCGTATTAAGTCATCAGCTACCGAAAATACATTAGTATTATTGACTCCTGTTCTAGAGTTATATACACCAGAATATATTAAAGAATTAAACCTATGTTGTTGTATAGGTTCTGGTTCATTTAAATAAGCTTTAACACCATAGTCTGTTGCTAAATTATTATAACCTCCTTTTATTCTTCCTTCTTCTATGTAAAAATTCTTTTCAGATGACTTAGTTATACCAGGATACGCTACACCTGGATTTATAGCCATTACGTCTGGAATGTCAACAGGTTCGTTAGCGCCACTATATGGAACTCCTTCGCCTGTAAGTTTCTTTACCCAGTAAGAATTAAAATAATCTACTTCTAATAATATTGCCATAATTTATAATCACTTGTATTTATACGTATTTAACTAGCAAACGTAGTTTGAACTGTTATACTTAAATTGCAAGAAGCACTAGTTAAACCATTACCACTAGCATCGGTTACAGTTATACTATTAACATATGTGCCATCTGCTACGTTGTTTAATTGTATTCTTTGTTGATTAAACAAGCCAGTACTAGCCTCAGCTCCAGATGTTGAGTCTAAAAATATAAAGTCATTATTAGTATCACTTTGACTCCACTGTAACTGCTTAGACGCTTGGTCACCAGCAGCTCCATTTACAGCTTTAAGAGTAAAAGTGTAATTGTTGTCAGTCGTTAAAGTAACAGGCGCTGGACATACAGTAAAAGAAGGAGTAACGTTTGTTAAAGAACCATCTATTAAAAAAGTGTTACTATACGGTAAGCCTGAAACAGTGTTGACAACGTCTATTGTAAATGTATAAGAGTTAGAAGGAAGATCTTGTTTAAAGTAGTTAAGTACACTATTAGACAAAGAAAAAATTCCAGTTCCACCAGTATTTAAAGAAAAGTTATTAGTCACATTAGTTCCATTACCATCTAAAACTCTAGTTAAACTAGCAGTGGCAGATGTTAATTGAGTTCCATCTTGTCTAACAACTTTAAATGAAGAAATAGTAGTATTAACTATATTAGATTCTTCGTATAAAAACGTGCTTCTTAGACCAGGTAAAGAAATAAATTCTAAAGCAGTAGGTTGATAAGGTGCATTAGCTTCTTGAATATCTTTGTTTAAAGTAGATATTAATCCCATTGTTGAAGTTTCCCAATATATATCTAAAGCTGACTCTTTTGGTTTAACTTCTAACACGCCTAAAGGTCTTCCTTCTTGCGGTATGTTTATATCGTCAGGAGCTATCGTTATAATAAAAGCTTTAGTCCAGCTAGAATTTGAAGTTGGATCAGTTGGTTGTGCTGGAACTTTAACTTTGTCACCAGGCAAATAACCTTGTCCTCCATTTACGACTCTTATAAATAATTCATCTAAATCACTTCTATCTGCAGCTGTAGTATTAGCTCTTACTTGTACTGTTAGACCGGAGCCTACACCAGTTACAGCAAATGTTGGTTGCGCTAAGCTCCACGCTCCTGGATTCGAGCCAATGTTTAGTATTGTACCAGAACTAGTAGGATCTTCCCATACGGGTTTTGGATCGGATAGATAGTAATAATCACCAGCTACTGTTTCGCTAAATAAACCATGTCCCCACACATTACTTCCATATAAATTACCGTAAGTAGTTCCAGTAGTATTTAAAATACCTAATGAAGGATTACTATTAGGAGTGTATATGCCAGGCGTAGATGCAGGTGCATTTATGTCTATTTCTATACCAACATCTGTCATTTTACCTATAGTGTTTACAGGAAAAAACTTAGTACCTAAATAATATTGACGACTAAAATTATTATCTTTTAAACCAGCTATTCGTGGAAAAAGAACTTCATCGCTAGTTCTAAATTGAGTTTGAACCGGAGATACTTTAGCTAAATCTGCTGGAACTTTATTTATATTATCAGCTAGCAATGTAATAATAGTTTTTTCTGTTTGATCTGTTTCTATATTAGGTGATCCAGATAAAGGAGCTGGGCAATAAACATTATAGTAATCTTGAGAAGTTTGTTTAACCACAACTTTGTAAGAGTAATATCCTGTTTGATTTGATCTACCATATATTTTTATAGAAGTAGAAGCATTTATTGATACGTTCTCAGACAATGTAATCGTTTTACTAGTTACATCTATTGCTATTATACTGACGGAAAACGTACTTGCAATATTACTTAATCCTTCAACTATATCACCTATTTCTATGTCAGAGTCCCAATCACCTGATAACACAAACTCATCACCATTACCACCTTGAGTTGCCACTGCATCTATTTCACCACTTTTATATATACCAGGATATCCAGAAACATTAGATATTGCATTTGGTATAGGATTTTGAATTAACACTTTTAAGCTATCACCAAACCAATTCCATAGTTTATTATTACTCCACGGAGAACTAGAATATATACTTTTATAAGGAGCGTAAACAGTAGAACCTCCGTAATATTGGCTTGAACTAGCTGGAAATTCAACTCTTTCATCAGTTGCAGATGATAATATAACATCAGATGATCTTCCGTATTTATCTTGTAAAACTATACCTACTTGATAAGATCTGTTTTGTTTTAATGTATGATTAGGATATGCTACAGATGCGTAGCTTGTGTCAGCTTCAAAAGGTTGTAGCTTAGGAGATACACCTACATAAAAATCTAAAGTACTAGGAGAAGAGTGTTTGTCTCTAAAATTTCCTAATACAACTCTATTTCCAGTTACTGATTGTGTTTTAGAACGAACAGGTATTTTGTCATAAACTCTAACAGTGTCAGCTTCTGTTAATGTTTTTATAGGCTTTCTAGACTCGTAGTTGTATAAATAATTAGTTGTAGAATTACTAGTAATAGAAAGATCAGTTACTGGAATAGTATCTAAAACTTTTACAGCTAAAGCGTCCGACTCTTTGTATAGAATTTCAATATCAGAAACTTTTAAAGTATTAGCTAAAGTGTTTACCGCATAAGGTGTTTCTATATTCAAGGATACGTTTTGTACTTTGTTTTCGAAAAAGTCTATAATAGTAGAATTACCAATCTGCTCTTCTTGAGATAATAATAAACTTAATCTTTGTAGAGTACCGGCGGGTGAAGCAGTTATTACGTTTTCAAAATTACCAGGTAAAGATGTTACGTATCCATCTTGCTTAGGTATAAAAGCAGGTTGAGTATAAGGTGATATTAAAGAGTATTCTCCATCTTCAAATTTATATCTATAAGCAAATCTCACAAACTTATCTGATAAAAAATCCTCATCACCTGCCCAGTTTGAATCGTAATTAGGGTTTGGAGCAGCAAATAAATACTGATCTCTACCAACTGAATCTTGCTCAACATTGGGGCTTATTGTAAATATTTTATTAGGAAACGCGCCAGATACATTTGTTATTTTTGTATTTTCACTTAATCTATCTGATATTACTCTCCATCCAACTTTTGGTTCGATATCAGCTAATCCACTAGATGATGTTGCTAATTCTACAGCTAAACTATTAGTTCCCGCGCTAGCGTTGCTTGTTAATATTCCATAAGTAGATGGAGCTAAAAACTCCGTAGCTTTATTTTTACTAGTGGGATAATAAATAGTTACATCTTGACTACTCCAAATTAAATCAGCTGCAACTGTAGATTGAACAATGAAATTCAACGTAGGAAGTGCTCCCACCACTTGGCTTACACGTATATTTTGTGACTGAGCATCTCCAGCAGAATTAGTACCACTTAACTTAATATACATACCTGCTTTTATAACAGAGCTAGCAACGGATAGTGTAACTACGCCACCTGCAGTTGATGAACACTCAACATTATCAATTTTATCCCACAAAGTAGGAACGTTGTAAGGATAGTACTTTGCTAAAGATATTTGTTCTTCATTATAATAATGAGGGTAAGTTGATGTAGCATCAGCGCTAGAAGCTAGATTAACATTTATTTTTCTAGGTTGATTTCTATTATCAGTCCAAAATAGCAGCTCCTCTATAACGTTTATACCATACATGTTGTGTGTAGTAGAGAAATTTAAGAAACTGCCTTTAACTAATGTTTGTGATGTACTAGAGTTAACGCTGTACATGCATATACTACAGTATGCCGATTTAGGAGCTGTATTGGACAAAGAGTTACTAGAAGTATCAGAATAGTTTGTAAGAAAAACATATATCATGTCAGTAGACTCGTCCATGTAGCTACCAATAGCTACTACACCAGGTTCACTAGTAAAAGTGTTTATGTTTAAATTTCCTAAAACATTTTCTAAAGCACCTACGTCAGCTGATTCAGATCGACTAACACTAACGTTTTCAGCATTTCTATATTCACCTTTACTTAACAATCTATCATCTAAGTCTTTGTTCATCTTAGATTTGATGAAAGTGTTTTGTACGTTACCCATATTATTAATGTTTAATCCATTTAGACTTACCTCTCATCACTTGTGTAAACTCTTCTATTTTGATATTACTTAATCTTATTTTAGCATTTCTAAGCTGAGCACGTCTGTCTTTTTTAAATCTTTGTACTATATATTCTTGAACATTAGCTCTACCAGCTAGTATTGAATAAGCTATATGCATATACAAAGCTTCTTCTGCCATTTTAGGTATTTTGCTATCCATATCATAAGCTAATCCATCAGATACGTATTCTAGTATTATTATTTGATTAGCTAAATCACTTGAAAAACTAAATTTTCCTTCTCTTTCATTTATAGTAAACCATCCATTTTTTTGAGATGTCTCAGGTTCTAAACCATATCTTTGTCCATAAGCTGTTTTCCACCATGACCAATTATAAACATTAGCATAATTAGTTATTTGACTGTTAGTTATTTGACCTGTGATGTTTAAATTGTTATTAGAAGCCCATCTAGTATCTGTTTCAGATTGAGCTGGCTCAAGATTTTCACCCCAATTACCTTGAACTGGAACACCTTCGCTATCTTGTAATAAAGGTGTAGGATTACTTGTTAATCTAGTAGGGTATATTATATGCTTAACTCCAGAAGTATCAACCCATGACAACTGAACGTAATTAACATAGTCTTGAGGTATAGCCAAAGACAAACTAGGTGGTATGGAAAGTTCTAATTGATTAACAGACTTTAATGTGTCATAACTAAATTCTTGTAAACCTCTTTTTGCGTGAAATATAACGTCAGATCTTTTTACTCTAGGTATTACCTTATCTAATCCAACATAACCTACCATGAAGTTGTTTACTACATCTTTAAGACTTAAATATGCATAACTATTATAATTGTCCCATATGCTTTGTTGTATTAATCTAACTCTAATTATTAAGCCAATAGCTTGAGCAGGTATAGTTATTGTGTTTTGAAATACACTATATGTTCCAATAGCCAAATCAGTATAAGTATTAGGATTTAAAACACTATTAACCGCTACTACATAATTAGCTATAGAAGCAGGATCACCTCCACCAGCATCATTTAAAGGCATGTTAAAAGGGGAAGTAATAGTTGTTTGACCTGTAGAGGTTACAAAGTCTTCTCCAGAATAGTACTGAGCATTTGTTTCTTTTATTAATCCCATTTTTTATTATCTTTTTGAATTGTCTTCTTCTTGTTTTGCCATACCAGCGGCCATTTGACTTATTTGAGTTTCTCTTATTACTATACCAGAGTACATCAAAATATTTAAAACCGACTCTGTTTGTTGAGCGCTACTTAACTCAAAATCTATAGAACCTTGACCCGTTGCTCCCATTAAATTAGCAGCAGTTAAAGTTATAACGATAGACCCTGTTAGCCCAGTAATGGCTGTAGAAGGTATTGTTATAGTATCGTCTACAGCATATCCACTTCCAGAAGCAGTTACAGTAATAGAAGTATTTGCACTTGTTAAAGTAACAGGATCACTTCCTATGATATTAACTGAAATTTCTAAACCTGTACCTGATCCACTAGTGGTAAAATTAGTTCCAAGCGCTCCTTGAACTAACGGATATGTTCCAGAGTTAGCATCAAACCCGCCAAAGTTTGTAGAAGAAGTTAAACTACCTAGAGCTACGGCAGTAGCATCATAAGCTCTAGAATCATAAATATATTGCCCTAAACTTCCAATAGTATAACCCCATCTCACATCTGATGGTTTTTTAATATAATTAAAAGTTACATCAGTTGTAGCATAAGCATTAGTAACTGTAGGATATACAGTAATCTTATCTTCTTTGTATTTAGCTATAGGAAAATTTGACGACGGCTGTGTCAAAGGTGAAAGTATTTGCTGTGTGTATTCTCTGGCACTTACTATTTCTACTTCAGGAGAGTTTATTCCTTTATTGTAGTTTACTGAACCAAACCTATGTAGATCTTGCGGTTGAGTATAAATATTGTTTGTTTGTGGGCCCGGATTATAAGCTGACTCACTTTTTTCAAATACTTGAAATTCTTCACGTATATGATCCATTCTTGATGCAAACTCTACATCTGTTTTTGGCATACGTATATACTGATTATAATCTTCAAAAAACTTTTCAAATATTTCTAATTGAACTTGAGTACCTAGTTTATTGAACTCGTCAGGTGTTATATATCCTCTTTGTTCTTTATTTAAAATACTTAGTACAGTTGTATATACAGTGTTTACGTTTATTGCCATTTTAATATTTTTAAAAAAAAAGGGTGGCGAAATACCACCCTAATTTATAATCACTTGTTATCTTAACTTTTTCTGTATAGATTTATAAACTTCAAGTCCTTCATCTGTTTTAAACCACGCAGCTATAGCTGAGTAAGTATTTTCTTCGAAAGGTACGGTCATTAATTTTTTACCATTACTTGCCCACTTAAAAGTTCTTTGATCGTCAGCTAAAGTTATTATTCTAGCTTCTACAGCTTTTATAGCAAAGTTTCTTAGCTCTACATTTTCATCTTGAGATAGTTCTATTAGTAGTCTTGGATTTCTTTTTGCAAAAACTAATATATCTCTTTTTAATTCTTTAGAACTTAATTTAGAAACTGAAGTACCAACTTCAACTCTTAATATAGCTTCTGCTTTTTCAATATCCATATCATAAGCTAAGTTCATTGCTGCTATCTCCATTTCTAAATAGTCAAACTCATCTTCAGCCACAACAACCTCATCATGCTCTTTAAATATTAAATTAGAGTGTGGGTGTTTTGCTAAAAATTGTTGAAGATTTCTTTTTTCTTTAGGTACTAATAAATGACCTTTTTCAAATATAATATGCTTAAGAGTTACATTACCTTTTTGCTCATCTACAAAAACGCTTTGTTGATTAGTAGCGTATCTAAGCTCTCTTTCATACCCTAGTTCTTCATCAAACCAAACTAAAGGATATCTCTTTGAATGTCTACTTGGTAAAGTATACGTTAAAGGTTCTTTGTTTCCTAATAAATAATAATTTCTATCTTTATACTCCCAAGTATCTACTACTTTAGAAGATTTTTTTTCTTTTGTTTCCATAATATAATATAATATAATAATTAAAAAGACCCCGCCGAAGCGGGATCATTATTGTTTTTTTTAGCCAAAGCTCACTTGAACAACTTTACTATCTCCAAGATCTAAAATATGCTGGCTGTTTTCAGCCATAATACATTTAGAAATAGAATTAGTAAGTTGATTTGTTAACGCTTGAACCGATGATTGCGCAGGGGTTATAATACAAGATATTTCTCTTGGAGTACCTCCACCAGTGTCATAACCACTTAGGTATTGAATTTTGAATTCAGAAACACTACCACTATAACAAACGCCAAAATCATCAACCTCAGCTAAGATTTCACCAGATGCAGGAGCGCTATCTACTAAGTCAGCCGAAATTAATGTAAGTACGGCTTCCGTAGAAGAACCACCTAGCTTTCCAGCTGGTATAGTTATTGTGTCGCCAACAGCGTATCCATAGCCTTGGTTACCAGGAAATATACCAACTTTACCTGCTCCACCGCTTAGTGTAGTTTCACCAGCTGCTATAACGCATGTTAATACTGCGTGTTTACCAGATCCATTTGTAGTTATATCCCCATCGTCTTGACTCAACGTATAAGTAGCAGGTGCTCCTGCTGTTGTGTCAGTCGTAAGGGAACTTTTTAAAGTATCTGCACCACCAAGTAAGGCTCCAGATTCTACGGGTATTATTAAATAATTGCTCATAATTAAGGAGTTATTGGGTTTGTAGGAGTTGCTGAAT